>Ga0310823_100153_pt1 | contig 91562 bp, 86 predicted proteins | sample P4_ome_3_FD_201316 | JGI IMG/M metagenome (GOLD analysis project Ga0310823, IMG submission 201316) | Sorghum-adapted microbial communities from Joint BioEnergy Institute, Emeryville, California, United States - P4_Day56_Rep3 | ecosystem: Engineered > Bioreactor > SSF (Solid state fermentation) >...
CACCGCCCTCGACACCTGGGTCGATCGCTACAACACTCGACGCGCCCACTCCGCTCTCGGTGGCCGACCCCCAGCCACCCGACTCGCCGCCTAACTGTCAACAACCTCCCGGGTCAGTACAGCTAGGTCCCGCGAACCGCGGGCGGACCGGCCCCGGCGACGCCGCTCACCACGAGCGTGTTGCGCCCCGGCGCCGCGACGTGCAGCTCGGCGGGCAGCACCACGTGGCGGGCCGGCCCGTCGGCGCCCTGCAGGCGCTCGTGCACCAGCCCCGCCGCCCGCCTGCCCATCTCCCGGGCCGGCAGGCTCGCCGACACCACCGACAGCGGCGAGACCGCGTCGGGGATGGACTGGTCCATGCTCGCCAGCTCGATCGACCCGGGGACGTCGACGTCCATGTCGAGCAGGTCCGACACGGCGATCGCGAGCGTGGGGGCGTTGCCGAACAGCAGCGCGGTGAGCGCGTCGCCCGACTCGAGCAGGGCGCGCAGCCTGCGCCGGCGGGCCGGCGGGTCGAGCAGCGCGAACGGGCGCAGCGCGGTCCGCTCGGGGAACTCCCCCAGACCGCGGTCGCGCAGCGCCCTGCGGTGGCCCGCGAGCCGGTCCCGCACGCTCGTCACGTCGGTCTCGCTCCACAGCACGGCCAGCGCGCGGTGCCCGCGGTCGATCATCGCGGCGGTGACGTCGTAGCCGACGGCGAAGTCGTCGAACACCACTGCGTCGGTGGGCAGGCCGGGCAGGTACCGGTCGACGAGCACCGTCGCCACCCCCGCGCGCTGCAGCTCCTCGACCACCCCCGTGGCCCCCGACCGGTCGTGCGCGAAGAGCACGACGGCGTGCACCCGGCCCACCATCGACCGCAGCACCTGCACCTCGTGCTCCCTGCCGCGGGTGTGGGCCACCGTGAGCTGGTAGCCCAGCGCCGAGGTCTCGACCGACAGGCCCGCGAGCAGCTCGGCGTCGTGCATGCCCGCCCTGCGATCCGGGCTCACGTAGGCGACGACGGGCGTGGCCGACGGCGCGGGCCGCGGCGACGGCGGGCGCGGTGCGACGAACGTGCCCCGCCCGCGGCGCCGCACGACCACCCCGTCGGCGACCAGCTCGTTGAGCGCGCGCACCGCCGTGGTCGTGGACACCCCGAAGCGCTGGACGATCTCGCGCTGCGTGATGAACGGTTCGTCGGGCGAGAACTCGCCGCGGGCGATCGAGTCGAGCAGCTCCTGCTTGACCCACGCGAACAACGCGACGCCCGGAGGCGGCCCGTCGGTCCCAGATGCCATCGCAGTGCTCGTCCTCCTCGTCGTCGGCGCCGCTGCCGAACCCAGTATTGACGCATTAAAGCGTTGAACTCTAGTTTCTCCTCCAGACGATGGACTTAAAGGCTCGCCGAGGAGTCGCTGCATGCACGACGACCGTGTCCTGATCGAGCGGCGCATCGAGCGCATCCTGCGCGAACGGCTGCGACCCGCGGTCCACGGCGCGGACGTCCCCCTCGACCTCGAGGTCTGGCACGCCCCCGGCGAGCCGGTCGCCGTCGCGGAAGCGCTCGCCGCGCCCTACCGCCCGGCCCGGCCCGGCGAGCCGTGGGGGCCGGCGTGGGGCACGAGCTGGTTCCACCTCACCGGAACGGTCCCCGCCGAATGGGCGGGCCGCCCGGTCGAGGCGGTGGTCGACCTGGGATTCGCCACCGACCGCCCCGGCTTCTCCGCCGAGGCGCTCGTGCACCGGCCCGACGGCACCGCGGTCAAGGGCCTCAACCCGTACAACACGTGGTTGCGCATCGCCGACAGCGCTGCCGGCGGCGAGCCGGTCGACCTCTACGTCGAGGCCGCGGCCAACCCGCTCGTGCAGGGCGTGGGCACGCGGATGGGCGAGGTCCGCACCGCGGGTACGGACCCGCTCTACCGGGTGCGCCGGGTCGTCCTCGCGGTGTTCGACGAGCAGGTGTGGGAGCTCGTGCAGGACGTCGAGGTGCTCACCGGGCTCATGCACGAGCTCCCGGTCGACGAACCCCGCCGCTGGAACATCCTGCGCACCCTGCAGCGCGCCTTCGACGCCCTCGACCTGGCCGACGTCCCCGGCAGCGCGGCGCGGGTCCGCGCCCTGCTCGCCCCCGCGCTCGCGGTCCCGGCCACCGCGAGCGCCCACCGCGTGAGCGCCGTCGGGCACGCCCACATCGACTCGGCCTGGCTGTGGCCGCTGCGGGAGACGGTCCGCAAGGTGGCGCGGACGGTGTCGAACGTCCTCACGCTCATGGACGCCGACCCCGGCTTCGTCTTCGCGATGTCGTCGGCGCAGCAGTGGGCGTGGATGCGCGAGCACCGCCCCGACATCTGGGAGCGGATGCGCAAGAAGGTCGCCGAGGGCCGGCTCGTGCCGGTCGGCGGCATGTGGGTCGAGTCCGACACCAACATGCCCGGCGGCGAGGCGCTCGCCCGCCAGTTCGTGCACGGCAAGCGGTTCTTCCTCGACGAGCTCGGCGTGGAGACCGAGGAGGTGTGGCTGCCGGACTCGTTCGGCTACAGCGCCGCGCTCCCCCAGCTCGTGCGGCTGTCGGGCGCGCGCTGGTTCCTCACGCAGAAGATCTCGTGGAGCCAGTTCAACCGCTTCCCGCACCACACGTTCCAGTGGGAGGGCCTCGACGGCACCCGCGTCTTCACCCACTTCCCGCCCGTCGACACCTACAACGCGACGCTCTCCGGCGCCGAGATGGCCCACCTCGTGCGCAACTTCGCCGACAAGGGCGTCGCGAACCGCTCGCTGGTCCCGTTCGGGCACGGCGACGGCGGCGGCGGGCCGACCCGCGAGATGCTGGCGCGGGCCGCGCGGCTGCGCGACCTGGAGGGCTCACCGCGGGTGGAGATCGAGCCCCCGGCGCGGTTCTTCGCCAAGGCCGCCGAGGACTACGCCGATCCGCCCGTGTGGGTCGGCGAGCTGTACCTGGAGACCCACCGCGGCACCTACACCAGCCAGGCGGGCAACAAGCGCGGCAACCGGCGCAGCGAGCACCTGCTGTACGAGGCGGAGCTGTGGGCGGCCACCGCCGCCGTCCGCACCGGGCACCCGTACCCGTACGAGCAGCTGGACCGGATCTGGAAGACCGTCCTGCTGCACCAGTTCCACGACATCCTGCCCGGGTCGTCGATCGCCTGGGTGCACCGCGAGAGCCGCGAGACCTACGCCCGGGTGACCGAGGAGCTCGAGACGATCATCGCCGCCGCCCAGCGGGCGCTCGCCGGCGACCCCGCCTCCGGCGGCGAGGTCGTGTTCAACGCCGCCCCGCACGCGCGCGGCGGGGTGCCCGCACGCGGGGCCACCCGGACGCCCGGGCCGGCCGCGCCCACCACCCGCACCGCGCTCGCCGGCGGATGGGTCCTCGACAACGGCCTGATCCGCGCGACGGTCGACGAGCGGGGCCTGCTCCGGTCGGTGGTCGACCTCGCGACCCGGCGCGAGGCCATCGCCCCCGGCGGCGCGGGCAACCTGCTGCAGCTGCACCCGGACCTGCCCGCCCAGTACGACGCGTGGGACGTCGACCACGGCTACCGGCGCACCGGCACCGACGTGACCGACGTGGAGCGCCTCGAGCCCACCGGCGAGGCCGCCGTGCGGGTGGTCCGACGGTTCGGCCGCTCCCGGGTGACCCAGCTGATCTCGTTGCCGCCGGGGGCGGGCCGGGTCGACGTCGATACCGAGGTCGACTGGCACGAGACCGAGACCTTCCTGAAGGTCGCCTTCCCGCTCGACCTGCGCGCAGACCGCTCCGCGGCGGAGACCCAGTTCGGCTACGTGCACCGCGCCACCGACACCAACACGAGCTGGGAGGCCGCCAAGTACGAGATCTGCGCCCACCGTTACCTGCACGTCGGCGAGCCCGGGTTCGGGGTGGCGCTGGTCAACGACTCGACCTACGGCCACGACGTCACCCGCACGGTGCGCCCGGACGGCGGCACGACCACCACCGTGCGCCTGTCGCTGCTGCGCGCCCCGCGCTTCCCCGACCCGGACACCGACCAGGGCGTGCACCGGATGCGGTTCGCGCTCGTACCGGGCGCCGACCTCGCCGCCGCCACCCGCGAGGGCTACCGGCTGAACGTGCCCGAGCGCCGGGTGCCGGGCGACGCCGAGGTCGCCCCGCTGGTGCGCACCGACCACGACGGGGTGGTGGTCTCGGCGGTGAAGCTCGCCGACGACCGGTCGGGCGACGTCGTCGTGCGCCTGTACGAGGCGCTCGGCGCGCGGGCGACCGTGCGGCTCGACCTCGGCTTCCCCGCCACCGCCTGCACCACCACCGACCTTCTCGAGCGGCCCCTCGGCGGGGAGCTCGCGCCCGCCGACGGCGGCGTCGAGCTCACCCTGCGGCCGTTCCAGGTCGTGACCCTGAGGTTCTCCCACCCGGGCGGGGAGCGGCAGTGACGCCCGGAGTCGCAACCACGTCACCAACGGCGGGAAGACGGAGGTAGTCGAGTGCGAACGACAGCAGGGCCGACGACGGCACGGCAGCGGTGGCGGAGAGCCGGTGCGCTCGCCGCGGCGGGGCTCATGGCGGTGACCCTCGCCGCGTGCGGCGGCGGGGACGCGGGCGACGACTCGACCATCACCGTCACCTTCCGGCAGTTCGGCAACAACCACGTGATGGAGAACTTCCTGGAGGACGCCAAGGCCGAGTTCGAGCGGGCGCACCCCGGCGTCACGGTCGACCTGCAGCCGATCGTCGCGGCCAACGACGACTACACGACGAAGCTGCAGCTGCAGATGCGCAGCCCGCGCACCTCGCCGGACCTGGTGTACGAGGACACCTTCCTCATCAACTCCGACATCGAAGCGGGCTACCTGCGCCCGCTGGACGACTACATCGCGCAGTGGCCGGACTGGGACCAGTTCGCCGAGACCGCCAAGGGCGCCGGGCGGGCCCTCGACGGCAAGATCTACGGCATCCCGACCGGCACCGACACCCGGGGGATCTGGTTCAACAAGCAGCTGTTCGCCCAGGCCGGGCTGCCCACCGACTGGCAGCCCACCGCCTGGGACGACCTGCTCGCCGCGGCCCGCGCGATCAAGGCGGCCGCGCCCGACGACGTCATCCCGCTCAGCATCTACGCGGGCACCCCGCTCGGGGAGGCCGCCTCGATGCAGGGCTTCGAGATGCTGCTCTACGGCACCGGCGACACCCTCTACGACCACGCCACCCAGAAGTGGCTGGTCGGCACCCAGGGCTTCCGCGACGCCCTGGGTTTCCTGCAGACCGTCTACTCCGAGGGCCTCGGCGCCACCCCGCAGCAGGTGCTCAACCCCAGCTGGAACGACACCGTCGCCCAGGACCTGATCCCGCAGGGCAAGGTCGCGATCGCCGTCGAGGGCTCGTGGCTGTCGAACAACTGGCTCGACAGCGGCGCCCACCCGTGGCCGGAGTGGAGCGAGGTCATGGGCTGGACGGGCATGCCGACGCAGAACGGCCAGGCCCCCGGCAAGGTCAGCATGTCCGGCGGCTGGACGTGGGCCATCCCGCAGAACGCCGACAACCCCGACCTGGCGTGGGAGTTCAGCAAGCTGATCAACGACCGGGAGCACCAGCTGCGGTTCGCCATCGACGAGGTGCAGATCCCGGTGCGTACCGACGTGGCGGCCGACCCCACCTACGCCCAGGCCAACCCGTCGAACGAGTTCTTCGCCTCGCTGGTGCCGATCACGACCTACCGGCCCGCGTACGCGGTGTACCCGCGGATCTCCAACGAGATCCAGGTCGCGACGGAGTCGGTGATCACCGGGTCGGCCGACGTCGAGGCGGCCGCGGCCAACTTCGACGACCAGGTGCGGTCGATCGCGGGCGAGGCGGACGTCGCCGCAGCGGGGTCATGAGCACGCTCGCCGCGAACCCCGGGGGCGCCGCCCGCCCCCGGGGCGGCTCCGCCGGTCGGGCCCTGGTGCGCGGCCTGCCGCTCGCGCCGTCGGTCGTGCTGCTCGGGGTGTTCCTCGCCTGGCCGGTCCTGTACTGCGTGTGGGCCGCGTTCACCGACATGGCCCTGACCGGCGCGTCCGGGGCGGACTTCGTCGGGTTCGAGAACTTCCGGCGGGCGTTCACCAGCGCCGAGTTCCACCGGTCGGTGTTCCTGACCGTGGTGTTCACGGTGCTGTCGGCGATCATCGGGCAGAACGTGCTCGGCATGGTGCTCGCCCTGCTCATGCGCTCCGGGCACCGGGTGGTGCGCGCCGTCGTCAGCGCGATCGTGATCGGCGCGTGGGTGCTGCCCGAGGTGGTCGCCGGGTACCTGTGGTCGGCCTTCCTCGGCGACGGCGGCTCGCTCAACCGGGCGCTGGCCTGGGTGGGCCTGCCGGAGCAGAACTGGCTCTACACCGCGCCGATCCTCGCGGTGTCGATCGCCAACATCTGGCGGGGCACGGCGTTCTCCATGCTCGTGTACTCGGCGGCGCTGTCGGAGGTCCCGAAGGAGATCGAGGAGGCCGCCACCGTCGACGGCGCGGGCACCTGGCGCCGGCTGTTCTCGGTGACCCTGCCGATGGTGCGCCGCTCGATCGCGACCAACCTCATGCTGATCACGCTGCAGACGCTGTCGGTGTTCGGGCTGATCTGGACGATGACGCGCGGCGGCCCGAGCGGGCAGAGCGCCACCCTGCCGGTCTACGCCTACCAGCAGGCCTTCCAGTTCTCCGACCTCGGCTACGGCACCGCGCTCGCGCTGGTCCTGCTGTGCATCGGCGGGATCTTCTCGGTGATCTACCTGCGGGCGCTGCGACTCGGGGAGTCGATCTCATGACCACCGACACGCCCGCCCGCACCGCCGCGCCCGCCCCCGCCGCCACCCGTGCGCCGGGCCGGCGCGGGCGCTCGCCGCACGTGGTGAGCGCGCTCGTGGTCAACCTCGTCCTGCTGCTCATCGCGGCCTGCTTCGTGGTGCCCCTGCTGTGGGTGGTGCTCGCCGCGTTCGACGAGTCGGCGGGGCTGTCGGTGGCGCTGCCGCAGGAGTGGTCCCTGGGCAACTTCGAGGCGGTGCTCACCACCGACACCACCTACCGGCCGATGCTCAACGGGTTCGTGCTGTGCGGCGGCGCCACGCTCATCACGCTCGTGGCGGCGGTGCTCGCGGCCTACCCGCTCTCGCGCTACCAGTCGCGGTACAAGCGCCCGTTCATGCTCACGATCCTGTTCACGACCGGGCTGCCGATCACGGCGATCATGGTGCCGGTCTACGGGTTCTTCGTGCAGATCGACCTGATCGACACGTTCCTCGGCACGATCCTGTTCATGGCGACCACGTCGCTGCCGATCGCGATCTGGCTCACGAAGAACTTCATGGACGCGGTGCCGATCGAGCTGGAGGAGGCGGCCTGGACCGACGGCGCCTCCCCCATGCAGGCGCTGCGCACGGTCGTGATGCCGCTGATGTGGCCGGGGCTGTCGGTGGTGGCGATCTACACGTTCATCCACCTGTGGGGCAACTTCTTCATCCCCTTCATCCTGCTGCTGTCCAACGACCAGCTGCCCGCGTCGGTCAGCATCTTCACGTTCTTCAGCCAGTACGGGAACGTGGTCTACGGCCAGCTCGCGGCGTACTCGCTGATCTACTCGCTGCCCGCGCTGCTGCTGTACCTGGTGCTGTCGCGCCGGCTCGGCGGGGCGTTCGCCTTCGGCGGGGCGGTCAAGGGCTGACCGCGTCACCGCGACCGGGGCGCCGCGGGGCGGGTTCGCTCCCCTCCTCGCGGGCCCCGGACGTGCGCTGCACGAGGCCGGCGAGGGCACCGATGGCCGCGGCCACCGCGGGCACCCGCTCCACGCCCGCCCGGTGCAGCACGCCCACCGTCCGCGCGCCGAGCGCGGGGTGGGCCTGGGCGCGGACGCCGTCGACGGCGGCGGCGCACAGCGCCATCCGCGGCAGCAGCGACACCGCGAGCCCGCGGGCGACGAGCGCCTGCACGGCGACGTAGTCGTCGGTGACGTGCCGGATGTCGGGCGCGAAGCCGGCGCCGGCGCAGGTGGCGACGAAGTGGGCGCGGCAGCGCTCGCACCCGGCCACCCACGCCTCGTCCGCCAGCTGCGCGAGGTCGGCGACGTCCGGGTGGCCCGCGGGCAGCACGAGCCGCACCGGGTCGGCGCCGAGTGGGCGCCAGCGCAGGTCCGGCTCGGCGGGCTGGTTCGGGTAGCGGAAGGCGAGCGCCAGGTGCACCGCGTTGGACCGCACGAGCGCGGCCGCCTCCGGCGGCTCGGCCTCCTCCACGCGCAGCTGCACGCCGGGCGCGCGGTCGCGCAGCCGAGCGGCGAGCGCGGGCACGACGACGGCCCCCGCCGACGGGAACGCCGCCATCCGCACGGTCCCGGCGCCGAGCCCGACCAGGTCGTCGAGCTCCTCGCGGGCCGAGCGCAGCGCGGCGTCCACGGCGTCGGCGTGCCGCAGCACCGCCGCCCCGGCCTCCGTCGGCACCACGCCGGTCGGCCCGCGCACCAGCAACGGGGTGCCCGCCTCCCGCTCCAGCGCGGCGAGCTGCTGGCTCACGGCCGGCTGGGTCCAGCCCAGCGCGCGGGCGCCCGCGCTGATCGAGCCGGCGCGCACGACCGCGCGGAACGTGAGCAGCCGCCTCGGGTCCACGCCATAAGGATGGCGAATGGAACGTCCAAGGAGAACACGGATTTCTATGACCCCTGGCCCCGCCGCACGATGCCGTCATGCGACGGATCGGCGTGCTGGGCGGGATGAGCTGGTACTCGACGGCGGAGTACTACCGGGTGATCAACGAGCGGGTGCAGGCCCGGCTGGGCGGGCACCACAGCGCCGACCTGCTGGTGCACTCGCTCGACTTCGCCGAGATCCGGCGCTGCCAGGTCGACGGCGACTGGGAACGGGCCGGGAAGATCCTCGCGACGGCCGCGGAGGGCCTCGTGGGAGCGGGCGCGGAGCTGCTCGTGCTCGCGACGAACCTCATGCACAAGGCCGCGAACGCGATCGAGGAGGCGGTTGGCGTCCCGTTCCTGCACATCGCCGACGCGGTCGCCGAGGAAGCGACGCGGCGCGGGGCGCGGCGGCTCGGGCTGCTCGGCACCCGCCCGGTGCTGGAGGAGCGCTTCTACCCCGAGCGGCTGGCCCGCCACGGCGTCGAGGTGGTGGTGCCGACCGTCGCGACCCGGGAACGGGTCGACGCGATCATCTTCGACGAGCTCACGGTCGGCGAGGTGCGCCCGGACTCCCAGGCCGAGCTGCGGGCCGCGGTCGCGGCGCTCGCGGCGGACGGGGCACAGGCCGTGGCCCTGGCGTGCACGGAGCTGGAGCTCGCCCTCACGACGGCCGAACTGCCCCTGATCGCGACGGCGCGCACCCACGCGCTGGCCGCCGCCGACGCGGCCCTGGCCGGCTGAGCGCGATCCCCACGTGCAGGAAAGCCACATTCACGAAGCCCAGCTTCATGAATGTGGCTTTCCTGAAGTACCGGTGGGGCTACACGCGGAAGCCGAGGGCGCGCAGCTGCTCGCGGCCCTCGTCAGTGATCTTGTCGGGCCCCCACGGCGGCATCCAGACCCAGTTGATCTTCAGGTCGTCCACCAGGCCCGGGCCCACCAGGGCGCCCCTCGCCTGCTCCTCGATGACGTCGGTCAGCGGGCAGGCCGCCGAGGTGAGCGTCATGTCGATCGTGGCCACGCGGTTCTCGGCCTTGATGCCGTAGACGAGGCCGAGGTCGACGACGTTGATGCCGAGCTCGGGGTCGACCACGTCCTTCATGGCCTCCTCGAGGTCGTCGACGGAGACCTCGCCGGCGGGCGGCGGCGGTTCGGGCATGCCGGCCGCGCCGCGCACGACCTCTTCCGTCTCGCTCATGCGGTTGCCTCCTCATGCTCGACGCTACCCGCGTCGGCTCCGTTCTGCGCGCGGGCGACCGCGTCCTTGAACGCCATCCACCCGAGCAGCGCGCACTTCACCCGCGCCGGGTAGCGGGCGACACCGGCGAACGCGACGCCGTCGCCGAGCACGTCCTCGTCCGGTTCGACCTGACCGCGGCCCTGGGCCATCTCCTGGAACGCGGTCAGCACCTCGCGTGCCTCCTCGACCGACCGGCCGACGACGAGGTCGGTGAGCACCGAGGCCGACGCCTGACTGATGGAGCAGCCGAGCGTCTCGTAGGAGACGTCGGCGATCTTGTCTCCCTCCAGCTTGACCCGCAGCGTGATCTCGTCGCCGCAGGTCGGGTTGATCTGGAACGACTCGGCGTCGTACGGCTCGCGCAGGCCGGCACCGTGCGGCGACCGGTAGTGGTCCAGGATGATCTCCTGGTACATCTGTTCCAGCTGCATCGCTAGCTCACCCCGAAGAACTCGCGGGCCGCGCGCACGCCGTCGATCAGCGCGCCGACCTCCTCGGGGGTGTTGTACACCGCGAAGGAGGCCCGCACGGTCGCCGCCACGCCGAAGCGCCGGTGCAACGGCCACGCGCAGTGGTGTCCCACCCGGACGGCGACCCCGCGGTCGTCGAGCACCTGGCCGACGTCGTGGGCGTGCACCCCGTCCACCACGAACGCCACGGTGCCACCGCGTTGTTCCAGCGAGCGGGGGCCGATGACGCGCACGCCGGGCACCTCGGCCAGGCCCTCCAGGGCGGCCCTGGTGAGCGCCAGCTCGTGTGCGTGGACGCGGTCCATGCCGATGCCCGACAGGTAGTCGACCGCGGCGCCCAGGCCCACGGCCTGCGAGGTCATCGGCACCCCCGCCTCGAACCGCTGGGGCGGCGGGGCGTAGGTGGAGCCCTCCATCCGCACCAGCTCGATCATCGACCCGCCGGTGAGGAACGGCGGCATCGCGGCGAGCAGCTCCGCGCGCCCGTACAGCACGCCGATGCCGGACGGGCCGAGCATCTTGTGCCCGGAGAACGCCGCGAAGTCGACGCCCAGGCTCGTCAGGTGCACGGGCATGTGCGGCACCGACTGGCAGGCGTCCAGCAGCGTCAGCGCGCCGACCGCCCGCGCCCGGCGCACCAGCTCCGCGACCGGGAGGATCGTGCCCAGCACGTTCGACTGGTGGGCGAACGCCACCAGCCTGGTGCGCTCGGACAGCTCGACGGAGTCCAGGTCGAGGCGGCCGGAGTCGTCGACGGAGTACCAGCGCAGCGTGGCGCCGGTGCGCCGGCACAGCTCCTGCCAGGGCACCAGGTTGGCGTGGTGCTCCAGCTCGGTGATCACGATCTCGTCGCCCGGGCCGAGCGCGAAGCGCTCGCTCTCGGGGCCGAGCCCGGTGCGCACCGAGGAGTTGCCCATCGCGTAGGCGACCAGGTTGATCGCTTCGGTGGCGTTCTTGGTGAACACCACCTCACCCGCGTCGGCGCCGACGAACGCGGCGATCCGCGCCCGCGCCGCCTCGTAGGCGTCGGTGGCCTCCTCGGCGAGCTGGTGGGCCCCGCGGTGCACGGCCGCGTTGTGCTGCTCGAGGAAGGCCCGTTCGGCGTCGAGCACCTGCCGCGGCCGCTGCGACGTGGCCCCCGAGTCGAGGTAGACCAGCGGTCGACCGTCGCGCACGGTGCGGGTGAGGATCGGGAAGTCCGAACGGATCTTCCCGACGTCCAGCCCGGTCACCTCCGGGGCGTCGAGCGCGGTCATCAGACCGCCGCCTCGGCCTTCCCGGCGAACCGCACGTACCCGTCGCGCTCCAGCTCCTCGGCGAGCTCGGGGCCGCCGGACTCGACGACCCGCCCGCCGGCGAACACGTGCACCACGTCGGGGCGGATGTGCTGCAGGATCCGGGTGTAGTGCGTGATCAGCAGCACGCCGGTGTCGCCGCTCGAGCGGTAGCGGTTGACGCCCTGGGACACCACGCGCAGCGCGTCGACGTCGAGGCCCGAGTCGGTCTCGTCGAGGATCGCGAACTTCGGCTTGAGCAGCGAGAGCTGCAGCACCTCGTGGCGCTTCTTCTCGCCGCCGGAGAAGCCCTCGTTCACCGAGCGGTCCGCGAACGACGGGTCGATGTCGAGGTCGCGCATGGCGTCCTTGACCTCCTTGACCCAGGTGCGCAGCTTGGGCGCCTCGCCCCGGACCGCGGTGGCCGCCGAGCGCAGGAAGTTGGCCATCGACACGCCGGGCACCTCGACCGGGTACTGCATGGCGAGGAACAGGCCGGCGCGGGCGCGCTCGTCGACCGACAGCGCGAGGAGGTCCTGACCGTCGAGCGTGACGCTGCCCGAGGTGATCTCGTACTTGGGGTGACCCGCGACCGCGTAGGCGAGGGTGGACTTGCCGGACCCGTTGGGGCCCATGATCGCGTGCGTCTCGCCGGTGCGGACCGTGAGGTCGACGCCCTTCAGGATCTCCTTGGCGCCGTCCTCGGTCGCGACCGAGACTCGCAGGTCCTTGATCTCAAGGGTGGACATGTGTTCTGAACGCTCCGTGGTGGTGGGTCTCAGGCGCCGGTCAGGGCGAGCTCGGCCTCGACGGCCGCTTCGAGACGCTCGCGCAGCTCGGGCATGGTGATCTTGGACAGGATCTCGCCGAAGAAGCCGCGCACGACGAGCCGGCGCGCGACGTCCTCGGGGATGCCGCGGCTCTGCAGGTAGAACAGCTGCTCGTCGTCGAACCGGCCGGTGGCGCTGGCGTGCCCGGCGCCGGTGATCTCACCGGTCTCGATCTCCAGGTTCGGCACCGAGTCGGCGCGGGCGCGCTCGGTGAGCACCAGGTTGCGGTTGAACTCGAAGGTCTCGGTGCCCTCGGCGGCCGCGCGGATCAGCACGTCGCCGATCCAGACGGTGTGGGCCCCGTCGCCCTGCAGCGCGTTCTTGTAGAGCACGTTGGAGCGGCAGTGCGGCACGGCGTGGTCGACGAACAGCCGCTGCTCCAGGTGCTGGCCCGCGTCGGCGTAGCCGAGGCCGTACAGCTCGGCCTCGCCGCCGGGCCCGCGGTAGGTGACGGTCTCGGTGACCCGCACCAGGTCGCCGCCGAACGCCACGGCGGTGGAGTGCAGCCGGGCGTCGCGGCCCACGGACGCGTGGTGCGCCCCGAGGTGCACGGCGTCGTCGGCCCACTCCTCGGTGACCACGAGGGTCAGCCGGGATGCGTCGGCCAGCACGATCTCGAGGTTGTCGGCGACGGTGCCGGAGCCGCGCCGCTCGACCACCACGGTGGCCTCCGTGTGCGGGGTGGTGCGCAGCTGCAGGTGGCCTGCGGCGCTGCGCCCCTCCCCCGGGCCGGTGACGGTGATCGTCAGCGGCTGCGGGGTGCCGTCGAGGGTGACGACGGTGGCCTCGCGGAAGGCCGACCACGCGGCCGCGGCGACGCGGTCGGCGGGGACGCCGCCCTCCCCGATGCGCGGGTCGTCGCGACCCACGGTCTCGACCGTGACGCCGTCGGCGGCCGGGACCGCGACCTCGACCTGGTGGTCGAGCGGCGCGGTGCCGTCGTGCAGGCCCCGCAGCCGCCGCAGCGGCGTGAACCGCCAGTTCTCCTCGCGGCCACCGGGGACCTCGAACGCCTCCACGTCGTAGGAGGTGAAGCGCTCGCTGGCCGAGGCGAGGGGGCTCTGCCCCTGGCCCTTCTTCGCGCCGGCCAGCTCGGGGGCGAGGCCGGCCACCTCCGGTGCGTTGCTCGGCACCGTCATCCGACTGCGCCCTCCATCTGCAGCTCGATCAGGCGGTTCAACTCGAGCGCGTACTCCATGGGCAGCTCGCGCGCGATGGGCTCGACGAACCCGCGCACGACCATGGCCATCGCCTCGTCCTCGGTGAGACCGCGGCTCATCAGGTAGAACAGCTGGTCCTCGCTCACCTTGGACACGGTGGCCTCGTGGCCCATCGACACGTCGTCGGTGCGCACGTCCACGTACGGGTACGTGTCGGACCGCGAGATCGTGTCGACCAGGAGCGCGTCGCACTTGACCGTGGACTTCGAGTGGCGGGCCTTCGGGTTGACCTGCACCAGCCCGCGGTAGGAGGTGCGGCCGCCGCCGCGCGCCACCGACTTCGAGATGATCGTCGACGACGTGTGCGGCGCCAGGTGCACCATCTTCGCGCCCGCGTCCTGGTGCTGGCCCTCGCCCGCGAACGCGATCGAGAGCACCTCGCCCTTGGCGTGCTCACCCATCAGCCACACGGCCGGGTACTTCATGGTGACCTTGGAGCCGAGGTTGCCGTCGACCCACTCCATGGTGGCGCCCTCTTCGGCCTTGGCCCGCTTGGTCACCAGGTTGTAGACGTTGTTCGACCAGTTCTGGATGGTCGTGTAGCGGCAGCGGCCGCCCTTCTTCACGATGATCTCGACGACCGCCGAGTGCAGCGAGTCGGTCTTGTAGATCGGAGCGGTGCAGCCCTCGACGTAGTGCACGTAGGCGCCCTCGTCGACGATGATCAGCGTCCGCTCGAACTGGCCCATGTTCTCGGTGTTGATCCGGAAGTAGGCCTGCAGCGGGATGTCGACGTGGACACCCGGCGGCACGTAGATGAACGACCCACCCGACCAGACCGCCGAGTTCAGTGCGGCGAACTTGTTGTCACCCGCCGGGACGACCGAGCCGAAGTACTCCTTGAACAGCTCGGGGTGCTCGCGCAGACCGGTGTCGGTGTCCAGGAAGATCACGCCCTGGGCCTCGAGGTCCTCGCGGATCTTGTGGTAGACGACCTCGGACTCGTACTGCGCCGCCACCCCCGCGACCAGCCGGGCCTTCTCCGCTTCCGGGATGCCCAACTTGTCGTAGGTGTTCTTGATGTCCTCGGGCAGCTCGTCCCAGGACGTGGCCTGCTTCTCCGTGGAGCGGACGAAGTACTTGATGTTGTCGAAGTCGATGTCCGACAGGTCGGCACCCCACCGCGGCATCGGCTTGCGCTCGAACAGGTCGAGCGCCTTCAGCCGGAAGTCCAGCATCCACTTCGGCTCGTTCTTCAGGCGGGAGATGTCCGCGACGACGTCCGCCGACAACCCACGGCGGGCGGAGGCGCCTGCGATGTCCGGGTCGGCCCAGCCGAAGTCGTAGCGGCCGAGTGTCGCGAGCGTCTCCTCCTGGGTGAGTGCCTCAGGAGTGGTGGTCATGCGTCCTCCCTGCGGACGGTTGTGGTGGGCGGGTGCAACCGCTGGATGTCGGGAGCGTCCAACGGAACGTGGGTGGTGCACGCGGTGTCGCCGCGCGCGATCGTGGCAAGCCGCTGCACGTGCGTGCCGAGCAGAGCCGCGAACGCCTGCGTCTCGGCCTCGCACAGCTCGGGGAACGCGGCCGCGACGTGCGCGACCGGGCAGTGGTGCTGGCACAGCTGCACGCCGGTGCGCGACTCGCGCGCCTGGGCCGCGTAGCCGCGCGCGGTGAGCAGCGCCGCCAGCGCCTCGGCCCGCTCGTCCGGGCGGCGCGCCTTCTTGACCTGCTGCGCACCCGGCCCGAGCAGCGCCTCGACCCGGCTGCGGGCGAACCCGCGGACCGCGGCCCGGCCGCTGTGCTCGGCCATGTACTGCAGCGCGGCCACCGCGAGCTCGTCGTAGCCGTGGCCGAACCGGGCCCTGCCCGCATCGGTGAGCAGGTACTCCCGCGCCGGGCGGCCCCGGCCGCGGGGACCCCGCCGGGGCGCCTCGCGGGCCTCGGCCTCCCCGTCGGCGAGCAGCGCGTCCAGGTGGCGGCGGACGGCCGCGGCCGACAGGTCCAGCTCGGCGGCGACGGCCGCGGCGGTGATGGGCCCCTGCTCCATCAGCAGCCGGGCCACCGCCTCGCGCGTGCGGCCCTCACCGGTCGACGCGCCCTCGGCCGGGCGGACGTCGACCGGCGTGGCGAGCCGGGCGCTTTTCACAACACCAGTCTTGCGTATATCCCTCCCGGGGGCAAAGCCGCCCCCTCCCGCGGTGAGCACAGTCACCTTCCGGGCACCTTCCGGGCACCTTCCGGGCACCTTCCGGGCGCCGGAGGCGGCGTCCCACATCAGGTGGATCGCGGGCCTCCCGGCGGTCCGTCGGGTTCGAGCCGACTTCACGGACCCGGGGTCTGCTCCACCCACCGCGGCGCTGTGTGACGTGCGCTCCGGGTGCGTGAGGTCGCCGGTGGGCCTGTCGCCGGTGGGCCGTCCGGGGGCGCCGCCGGCAGGCGCACCCACGAGCGGGCTCGGCGGTGCCCGCGCCGGCGCCGCGGCACGTGATGACGGGGCCGTGGGCGGCACTGGATACCCTGCCACCCATGGTCGCCCGGGAGCTGGACAGCGCAGGAGCCGCTGCACCGCAGGCGTCCGCCCCGGCGCGCGACCCCAGCCGGATGCCCCGCCTCGTCGGGCTCACCGGCACCCTCCTCATGGCGGCGGGCGGCCTCGGGGCCGGGGCGCTGCCGGTGCCCAACCCGGTGTTCGGCCTGCGGGTGCTCGGGCTGCCCAGCCGCAACACCACGATCGCCATCGCCGTCACCTACACCGGCATCTGCCTGCTGGTGCTGGCGTGGCTGTGGGTCGGCAAGATGCTGCGCGCCCGCGGCGCCGTGCCGCCCGCGCCCACGCCCGCGCAGCTCGCACGCACCGCCGTCATGTGGGCCGTGCCGCTCGCGCTGGCGCCGCCGCTGTTCTCCCGCGACGTCTACAGCTACCTCGCCCAGAGCGCCACGCTCGCCCGCGGGCTCGACCCCTACGTCCTCGGCCCGGCCGAGGCGCTGGGCGTCGACGACCCGCTCACCCGCAGCATCCCCACGATCTGGCGCGACACCCCGGCCCCCTACGGGCCGCTGTTCCTCATCATGGGCCGCGTCATCACGGCGCTGTCCGGCAACGACATCGTGCTCGGCATCTTCGAGCACCGGCTGCTCGCGTTCGCCGGCCTCGCCCTGATGATCTGGGCGCTGCCCAAGCTCGCCCGCCGCTGCGGGCTCGACACCGGGCTTGCGATGTGGCTCGGCCTGGCCAACCCGCTCGTGCTGTTCCACCTGGTGAGCGGGATCCACAACGAGGCGCTCATGGTGGGCCTGATGCTCGCCGGCTTCGAGGTCGGGCTGCGCACCGGCGAGCGGCTGTTCGACCGCAACCTGCTCGCCGGCGCCCTGCTCGTCATCGCGGCCTCGGCGATCAAGCTCCCGGCGATCATCGCGCTGGGCTTCCTCGGCATGGAGTGGGCCCGCCGCCGGGGCGGCCGCTTCACCCAGGTGCTGCCGGTCGCCGGGCTGTTCGGCGCGCTCACCGTGCTCTGCTACCTGCCCCTGTCGGTGGGCACCGGCGTCGGGCTCGGCTTCCTCACGACCCTCGACATCCCCCAGCTCATCCGCAGCTGGATGTCGGTCACCACCGACCTCGGCATGATCGGCGGGCAGGTCGGCATCCTCGCCCGGCTGGGCGACCACACCGACGCCGTGCTCGCCGTCTCCCGCAACATCGGGGTGGCCGCGTCGGCGGTGATCGTCGTGATGCTGCTTCTCGCCGTGCTGCGCGGGCGGGTCGAGCCCATCACCGGCATGGGCACCGCGCTCGGCGCCGTCGTGCTCCTCGGCCCGGTCGTGCACCCGTGGTACCTGCTGTGGGCGGCCATCCCGCTCGCCGCGACCCGGGGGCTCCCGCGCTACCGGCGGGCCGCGCTCGCCGCGTCCGCCGTCCTCGCGCTGCTGGTGCCGCCCACCGGGGCCGACTTCCAGTTCCGGGCGTTCCAGCTCCCGCTCGCCATCGTCGCGGGGCTCGGGATCCTGCTGGTCTTCCTGCTGGTGCTGCGCCGCCACCTCGCAGGCCAAAGCGGTCCCGACATCGACGTGCTGCCCGGCCGCGCCCCCGTCCCCGCGCCCGACCCCACGCCTTAAGCTCGAGGATCGTGAGTACCGAGCGGTCGTCGGACGGGCCGCCCGCCGTCGAGGTCCGGGGTCTTGTGAAGCGCTACGGCCGCACCACCGCGGTCGACGGCATCGACCTCGAGCTGCGCACCGGCACCGTGCTCGCCCTGCTGGGGCCCAACGGCGCCGGGAAGACCACCACCGTCGAGATCTGCGAGGGGTTCCTGCGCGCCGACGCGGGCGAGGTGCGGGTGCTCGGCGTCGACCCCGCGGGCGCCCCGGACGCCCTGCGCGCCCGCATCGGCGTGATGCCCCAGGGCGGCGGCGCCTACCCCGGCGTGCACGCCGCCGAGATGCTCCGGCTGGTCGCCGCCTGCTCCGCCCACCCGCTCGACGTCGACTGGCTGCTCGACGTGCTCGGGCTCGACGGCTGCGGGCGCACCCCCTACAAGCGGCTGTCCGGCGGGCAGCAGCAGCGGCTGGCGCTCGCCTGCGCCATCGTCGGCCGCCCCGAGCTCGTGTTCCTCGACGAGCCCACGGCCGGCATGGACCCGCAGGGCCGCCACCTGGTGTGGGAGCTGATCCGGGCGCTGCGCCGCGACGGCGTGTCCGTCCTGCTCACCACCCACCTGATGGAGGAGGCCGAGGCGCTCGCCGACCACGTCGTGATCGTCGACCACGGCCGGGTGGTGGCCCAGGGCTCCCCCGCCGCGCTCACCTCCACCGGCGGCCAGCAGGAGCTGCGTTTCCGGGCCCGCCCCGGCATGGACGTGGCCGGGCTCGCCGCCGCCCTCCCCCCGGGCTACGGGGCCGACGAGCCGATCGCCGGGCGCTACGTGGTGCAGGGCCGCATCGACCCGAACGTGCTGTCCACCATCACGTCGTGGTGCGCGGCCAACGGCGCGCTCGCCGACGACGTGCAGGTCGCGCGCCGCAGCCTGGAGGACGTGTTCCTGGAGCTCACCGGACGGGAGCTGCGCTCATGACCCCACCGGCGTTCCCGGCGGGCACCTTCACCCCCCGTCCCGGGCCCGGCTCGCCGCGGCGGATGCTCGCCGCGCAGGCCGCCACCGAGCTGCGGCTCGCGCTGCGCCACGGCGAGCAGGTGCTGCTCACCGTGCTGATCCCGGTGGTGCTGCTGGTGGGGCTCACCCTCGTGCCGGTGGTGCCGCTGCCCGAGCCGCGGGTCGCCGCCGTCGCACCGGGGGTGCTCGCGCTCGCCGTCATGTCCACCGCGTTCACCGGGCAGGCCATCGCGCTCGGGTTCGACCGCCGCTACGGGGTGCTGCGCAGGCTCGCCGCGACGGCCATCCCCGGCTGGCTGCTCGTCGCCGGCCGGCTGGTCGCGGTGCTGGGCGTGGTCGTCGCGCAGATGGTGCTGCTGGGCGGCATCGCGCTCGCGCTGGGCTGGCGGCCCGCCCCCGCGGGCGTCGCGTGGGGGCTGATCCTGGTGCTGCTGGGCTGCGCCGCCTTCGGCGCGCTCGGGCTCCTGCTCGGCGGGTCGCTGCGCGCCGAGGTCACCCTGGCCGTGGCCAACCTCGTGTGGTTCGTGCTGCTGCTCGCGGGCGGCATCATCTTCCCGCTCGACCAGCTGCCCGGCCCGCTCGCCGCGGTGGCCGCCGTGCTGCCCTCGGGCGCGCTCGCCGAGGGCCTGCGCGCCACGCTCACCACGGGCGCGCCGCCCGCCGCCTCGGCGGTGCTGGTGCTGCTCGGGTGGACGGCCGCGGCCGGCGCACTGGCCGTCCGCACCGTCCGCCTCGGCTAGCCCTGCCGCTCGGGCCCGCACCGGACGGCCCGGCAGCGCCGTCCGACGAACTCGCCGCGGGCGGCGTCGCGGCCCCGACGCGCGAAGCGCCGGTGCTGATCGGGTTCGCCGGAGCCGGGCGACGACGCGGGCCTGCGCCACGAGCCGGCCGCGGCGCGGGAGGCGGCTCAAGGAGGTCCGGCCGGCCGCCCTCGGCGAGGTGGGGCCACCGCTCTCGGAGCGGATCCGGCACGTGCTCCGCCTCGACGGCCGGCGCCGCATCGACCCCGGCGGGTACCCCGCCGCGCTCGCCGACTCCGTCCGGTCCCGGGGGCGGCCGGCTCGTCGCGGGCGCCCACGTGCGGGCGGTGCGGTGCGGTCCCGGCGGGTTGCAGGTGCAGACGCCGACGCACGCACCCGTGCCCGGCGACGCGGTCGTGCTCGCCACCGGCGCGCGGCGGCCCGAGCTCGCTCGCACGGTGGAGCCGCGGCTCCCGGCCCACGCCAGGCGCGGCCACCCGTCGGAGCGCGGGCGCCGACCGGCCGCTGCCGCAGCCGGTGTACCTGCCGGCGGCGCGGACGGCGCTCACCCCGCGCACGGCCCGCGTGCGCGGGGCCGCAACGCTGCAGAGCGCCGACCGCGGCGCGCCGTACGACGGCAGGCGCCTCGCCGCGACCACCCCCTCGGCGGCGCCGTACCTGCGCGGGGTCGACCTCGCCGGGATCCGCGGGTCGGGCCCCGCCCGCCGGCACCCGACGGCCTGCCCCCTCGTCGGGCCCACCCCGATCCCGGCCGCGCACGTCGCCGCCGGCCACGGGATGTGGGGCGTCCCGCTCGGCCCGGTGACCGGCAAGCTGCTCGCCCGCGCCGTGGTGAGCGGCGAACCCGTGCCGGAGCTCGCCCCGTCCGCCCCGCTGCGGTTCGGCCCGGGGCGGCCGGGCCGACGGGTCGGGTCAGCGCGACTTCGGGTCGTCCGAGGGCTGCTGCTCGCCGGCCACCTGCTGGGCCATCCGCTCGCCGGGATCGGCGCGGCCGGCGTGCGCCTCGGCGCGTGCCCGCTCCACCAGGTGCGGGTAGTGCAGCTCGAACGCCGGCCGCTCGGAGCGGATCCGCGGCAGCTCGGTGAAGTTGTGCCGCGGCGGCGGGCACGTCGTCGCCCACTCCAGCGAGTTGCCGAAGCCCCACGGGTCGTCGACGGTGACCACCCGGCCGTAGCGGTAGCTGCGGAACACGTTCCACAGGAACGGCAGGGTGGACGCGCCCAGCACGAACGCCCCGATCGAGGAGATCGCGTTCAGCGCGTTGAAGCCGTCGATGGGCAGGTAGTCGGCGTAGCGGCGGGGGAAGCCCTCGTTGCCCAGCCAGTGCTGCACCAGGAACGTCAGGTGGAACCCGACGAACGTGAGCCAGAAGTGGACCTTGGCCCACGTCTCGTCCAGCATCCGGCCGGTCATCTTCGGGAACCAGAAGTAGATGCCGGCGTAGGTGGCGAACACGATCGTGCCGAACAGCACGTAGTGGAAGTGCGCCACCACGAAGTAGGTGTCGGAGACGTGGAAGTCCAGCGGTGGGGAGGCGAGCAGCACGCCGGTGAGGCCGCCGAGCAGGAAGGTGATGAGGAACCCGATCGCGAACAGCATCGGGGTCTCGAAGGTGAGGCTCCCCCGCCACATGGTGCCGATCCAGTTCACGAACTTGATGCCGGTCGGCACCGCGATGAGGAACGTCATCAGCGAGAAGAACGCCAGCAGCACCGCGCCCGTGGCGTACATGTGGTGCGCCCACACGGCCACCGACAGCAGGCCGATCGCGATCGTGGCGAAGACCAGCGTCTTGTAGCCGAACACCGGCTTGCGGCTGAAGACGGGGATGACCTCGGTGATGATCCCGAAGAACGGCAGCGCGACGATGTAGACCTCGGGGTGGCCGAAGTACCAGAACACGTGCTGCCACAGGATCGCCCCGCCGTTGGCCGGGTCGAACACGTGCGTGCCCAGGTGCCGGTCGGCGAGCTGCCCGAACAACGCCGCGGTGAGCACCGGGAAGACGATCAGCACCAGGATCACCGTGATGAAGATGTTCCAGGTGAAGATCGGCATCCGGAACATCGTCATGCCGGGCGCGCGCAGGCAGACGATCGTGGTGACGAAGTTGACGCCACCGAGGATCGTGCCGAGACCGGCCACGATGAGCCCCGTGATCCACAGGTCCCCGCCCGCGCCCGGCGAGTAGGTGGCGTTGTTCAGGGGCGCGTAGGCGAACCAGCCGAACTCGGCGGCGCCGCCCGGGGTGAGGAACCCGGACAGCACGATGAGCCCGCCGAACAGGAACAGCCAGTAGGAGAACGCGTTCAGCCGCGGGAACGCCACGTCGGGCGCGCCGATCTGCAGCGGCACGATGTAGTTCGCGAAGCCGAACACGATCGGCGTCGCGTACAGCAGCAGCATGATCGTGCCGTGCATCGTGAACAGCTGGTTGTACTGCTCGGGCGAGAGGAACTGCATGCCCGGCACGGCCAGCTCGCCGCGGATCAGCAGCGCCATGGCCCCGCCGACCACGAAGAAGCCGAACGACGTGACCATGTAGAGGATCCCGATGTCCTTCGGGTCGGTCGTCCGCAGCATCTTCAGGAAGACCGAGCCCTTGGGCGCCCTGCGCACCGGGTACGGCGGCGAGATCGGTTTCGGCTCAACGGCGGTCATCGATTGCCTCCCCACACTGGGCTGCACCAACGACAGTAGGACGATGCACGCGGCCTGTCAGCCCCCCGAACGGGCACGCGCGGGCCACAGCCAGCCATCTTCTACGATATGTCGATGACCCGCTCCGCCCTGCTGGACCGCCTGCCGGCCGTCTCCCCTGCGGTGATGCGGGCGCTCGCGATCGCCGCCGTGGTGCTGCAGGCCGGGATCGCGGTCACCGGGTCGGTCGTGCGCGTCACCGGCTCCGGGCTCGGCTGCCCCACGTGGCCGGAGTGCTTCCCCGGCAGCCTCGTGCCCACCCCGCACCCCGAGGTGGAGCCGCTCACCCAGTGGATCGAATTCGGGAACCGGCTCTTCACCGGCGTCGTCGTGCTGGTCGCCGCGGCCTGCCTGGTCGCGGCGCTGGGCACCCGGCCGCGCCGGGCGCGGCTCACCCGGCTCGCGCTCGTGCAGCCGCTCGGCGTGATCGCCCAGGCGGTCATCGGCGGCTTCGTGGTGCTGCTGGGCCTGGTGTGGTGGAGCGTGAGCCTCCACCTGCTCGTGTCGATGGTCCTCGTCTGGCTCGCGGTGCAGCTGGTGGCGGCCGCGTCCGACGGCGACGGCCCGCCGCGCAGGCTCGTGCCCGGGCCCGTCCGCGGGCTCGCCGCCACGAGCACGGCCGTCCTCGCCGCGCTGCTCGTCGCCGGCTCGTTCGTCACCGCGGCCGGCCCGCACGCGGGCGACGCGGAGACCCCGCGGCTGCAGGTCAGCGTCGAGGCGGTGGCGCAGGTGCACGCCGAGCTGCTCTTCGCCTACCTCGGCCTGCTGGTCGGGCTGGGCTTCGCGCTGCGCGCGGTCGCCGCCCCGGCCCGGGTCCTGCGCCGGTACGCGGTGCTGGTGACGGTCGTCGTCGCCCAGGGGCTGCTCGGCGGCGTCCAGTACGCGCTCGGCGTGCCCGAGGTGCTCGTGTCGCTGCACGTGCTCGGGGCCGCGCTGGTCACGATCGCGGCCGCCGCCCTGTGGGCCGGGCTCACCGAGCGGCCGGCGCCCGCGCCCACCCCGGCCCCCGCTCCCGCCCTCGCCGACCGCGGGGCATGATCGGGGCGTGCGCGCGATCCAGATCAGCTCAGCCGGTGGCCCCGACGTCCTGACCCCGGTGGAGCTGCCGGACCCCCAGGCGGGCCCGGGCGAGCTCCTCGTCGAGGTGGCGCTCGCCGGCGTCAACTTCATCGACACCTACCAGCGCGAGGGCATCTACCCGATGTCGCTGCCGTACGTCCCCGGACTGGAGGGCGTCGGGCGGGTCCGCGCGGTCGGCGACGGCGTCACCGGGTTCGCGGTGGGCGACCGCGTCGCGTGGTGCGAGCAGCTCGGCAGCTACGCCGAGCTGGTGACGGTCGCCGCCGACAAGGCCGTCAGCGTGCCGGACGCGCTGTCCGACGACGCCGCGGTCGGGGCGCTGCTGCAGGGCATGACGGCGCACTTCCTCGTCACCGACTGCCACCCCGTGCACGCCGGGCAGGACGTGCTCGTGCACGCAGCCGCGGGCGGCGTCGGACTGCTGCTCACCCAGCTCGCCGTGGCGCGCGGCGGCCGGGTCATCGGGACGGTGTCCACGCCGGAGAAGGAGGAGCTCGCGCGCGCGGCGGGCGCCGCAGAGGTGATCCGCTACACCGAGGTGGACGACCTCGCGACGGCGGTGCGGGAGCTCACCGGCGGCGAGGGCGTGCACGTGGCCTACGACAGCGTCGGCGCCACGACGTTCGACGCCAGCCTCGCCGCCCTGCGCAGGCGGGGGATGCTCGTGCTGTGCGGGGCGAGCAGCGGGCCCGTGCCGCCGGTGGACCCGCAGCGGCTGAACGCGGCGGGCTCGGTGTACCTCACGCGGCCGAAGCTGTTCGACTACGTCGCCACCCGCGACGAGCTCACCGCCCGCGCCGCGGCCGTCTACTCGGCGGTGGCCGACGGCTCGCTGAAGGTGCGGATCGGCAACCGCTACCCCCTCGACCAGGCCCGCACCGCCCACGAGGACCTGCAGGCCCGCCGGACGACCGGGAAGCTCCTGCTCGTCCCCTGACGCGCCGACCTCACACACCTGGAGTGCACTTCACACGCACGGCGCCGCGGTGTGTGGGCCGCGGTGTGTGGGCCGCGGTGTGTGGGCCGCGGTGTGTGGGCCGCGGTGTGTGGGCCGCGGTGTGTGGAGCACACCCACGCTTGGGAAGTCGCCTCGGCGGACGTCAGTCGACCCCCGGTGGCATCTCCAGCGGCAGCTCGACCTCCACGCACGTGCCCGAGCCGTCCTGCGTCCGCACGGTGAGCCGCCCGGACAGCGCCTCGACCCGGTCCTTGAGCCCCACGAGCCCGGACCCGCCGTCGAGGTCGGCCCCGCCCCGGCCGTCGTCGCAGACCCGCACGTGCAGGCTCCCGCCGTCCGCGGGCGGGGCGATGTCGACGACCACGTCGACGACCGAGGCGTCGGCGTGCTTGGCGGCGTTGGTCAGCGCCGCGGACACCGCGTAATAGGCGGCGATCTCGATCTGCTCGGGAAGCCGGCGCGCGCCCCGCACGTCGAGCCGGACCGGCACCGCGGCCCGGCGGGCCAGCGACCGCAGCGCGGGGGCGAGCCCGCCCTCGGCGAGCACGGCCGGGTGGATGCCCCTGGCCAGCTCGCGCAGCTCGTCCACGGCCGCCGACGCCTGCTTGGCCAGGGCGTCGAGCTGCGCGTGCAGCTCGTCCGCGCCCGCGGGCACGGCCGCCTGCGCCGCCCGCAGCTGCATCGCGAGGGTGACCAGCCGCTGCTGGGCGCCGTCGTGCAGGTCGCGCTCGATCCGGCGGCGGGCGTGGTCGGCCGCGGCGACGATCCGGGCCCGCGACGCGGTCAGCTGGGCCTGGCTCTCGGTGTTCGCGATCGCGCTGGCGACCAGCTCGGTGAAGCCCGCCAGCCGCGCCTCGGTGTCGGCGGGCAGCCCGGCGGGGCGGCGGGCACCGGCGGCGATCATGCCCCACAGCCGCCCCTCCACGTACACCGGGACACCGACCGCCGACCGCATGCCGGCCTCGACCACGGCCGCCGACAGCGACCCGGAGTCGGGGCCGTACCGGTCGACGCGCGCGGGCTTGCCGGTCTCGTGGACCAGCGTGGTCACGTTGCGGCCGCCGAGGGAGAACCGGCTCCCGATCGGCGTGGGCGGCGGGCCGGTGCGGGCCCACGCCCCGAGGACGGTCACCCCGCCGTCGGGCCGGTACCGGTCCAGGAGCGTGAAGTCGACCCCGAGCAGGTGCCCGACCTCCTCGGTGACCGCGGCGAACACCTCGTGCGGCGCGGCGGCCCGCGCGACCAGGGTGGCCACGCGGCGCAGCGCGGCCTGCTCGGCCGCGTGGTCGCGCAGCTCGAGCCGGGACTGCGCACCGGCGATGGCCGTGGCGACCAGCCCGGTGAAGCCGGCCAGCCGCGCCTCGGCATCGGCGGGGAACGCCCGCTCGCGCGAGGACACCAGGCTCAGGTGCCCCCACAGGCGGCCGTCCACGACGATCGGCACCCCGACCGACGAGCGGATCCCCCGTGTCCGCGCGAGCGCGGCGGCCTCCCCCACGGCCTCGCCCGCCGTCTCGCCGTAGTCCCCGATCCGCGCCGCCCGGCCGGTGCGCATCACCGCCGTGCTCACGTTGCGACCGCCGAGCTGCCAGCGGGTGCCCACCGGCAGCGGGGCGACCACGCCGTCGCGCGCCCACGCCCCCATCACCGTGGTCGCCCCGCCGTCCGGGTCGTAGCGGTTCACCAGCGTCTGCTCGACCCCGAACAGCTGTCCGACCTCCGCGACCACGCCCGCGAAGACCTCCTCGGGGGTCGCCGCCTGCGCCACGAGCGTGGCGACCCGGCGCAGCGCGGCCTGCTCGGCCACGTAGCCGCGCAGCTCCCGCCGGGCGAGCTCGCGCGCCAGCAGCCCGCTCACGCTCGCGAGGACGGCACCGGCCACCACCCGCCGCACCGCGCGAGCCCATGGCGGACGCCGCGGAGCAGGTCTGCCAGCCGCCACGACGGCCTCCGCTCTTCCCCCGGTCCCCACCGGCCGAGCGAAAAGCCTATTCCGACGCCGCCCGCGCGCACGACGGACGCCGCCATGGGGCCTGATGGCCGACTTGTGGCCCGCGGCGCGCAGGGGTAGGCACGGGAGGGAAAACAAGGTGAGGTGGATCACAGTGGGTGGAAACAAGATCGTCGTCTACAAGGAGCCCGGGAAGGTCGTCGTCGAGGACCACGACCCGCCGAAGCTGGAGGTACCCCCCGACGTCGCGAAGGAGAAGGGGCTCACCCAGAAAGCCCCGCACGGGGTGATCCTGCGCAACGTCGCCACGAACATCTGCGGCTCCGACCAGCACATGGTACGGGGCCGCACCACTGCTCCGCCCGGGCAGACGCTCGGGCACGAGATCACCGGGGAGGTCGTCGAGAAGGGCGACGACGTCCAGTTCCTGGACGTCGGGGACATCGTCTCGGTCCCGTTCAACATCGCCTGCGGGCGGTGCCGCAACTGCCGGGAGGGGCAGACGGGGGTCTGCCTCAACGTCAACCCGGGCCGCGCCGGGTCGGCCTACGGCTACGTCGACATGGGCGGCTGGGAAGGCGGGCAGGCCGAGTACGTGATGGTGCCCTTCGCCGACTTCAACTGCCTGAAGTTCCCGGACCGCGACCAGGCCATGGAGAAGATCCTCGACCTGACCATGCTGTCGGACATCTTCCCCACCGGCTACCACGGCGCCTACACCGCGGGCGTCACCACCGGGTCGACGGTGTACGTCGCGGGCGCGGGGCCGGTCGGGCTCGCCGCCGCCCACGCCGCGCAGCTGCTCGGCGCCGCGGTCGTGATCGTCGGGGACCTCAACCGGCAGCGCCTCGAACAGGCCCGCTCGTTCGGCTGCGAGACCGTCGACATCTCCCAGGACGCCACCCTGGAGGACCAGGTCGCGGAGATCCTCGGCACGAACGAGGTCGACTGCGCGGTCGACGCGGTCGGTTTCGAGGCGAGCGGGCACGGCGCGAACGCGGGCGAGCAGCCGGCCGCGGTGCTCAACTCGATCATGTCGATCACCCGGGCGGGCGGGAAGCTCGGCATCCCGGGCCTCTACGTGACCGGCGACCCGGGCGCGCCCGACCCGGACGCGAAGGAGGGCACGCTCAAGGTCCGGCTGGGGCTGGGCTGGGCGAAGAGCCACGCCTTCACCACGGGGCAGTGCCCGGTGCTCAGGTACAACCGCGGGCTGATGATGAGCATCCTGCACGGCAAGGCGCAGATCGCGAAGGCGGTCAACGCCACCGTCATCCCGCTCGACGAGGCCCCGCGCGGCTACCAGGAGTTCGACCAGGGCGCGGCGCGCAAGTACGTGCTCGACCCGCACGGGCTGCTGCCGAAGGCGGCCTGACCCGCCTCGCCCGGCCGGGCGCCCCGCGTGCCCGGCCGGGCGCCCCGCGTGCCCGGCCGGGCCACCGGCGGCGTCAGCGGGCCGCGGCGTCGCCCAGGATGCGGTCGAGGGTGCGCCTGCCCAGCCGGCTCATGCCCGTATTGGTGTCGGCGTAGTACCAGACCAGACCCATCGCCTGCGCGAACGCCCACGCCTTGCCGCGCTCCCACTCCAGGTCGTCGCACCCGAGGGCGCGGCGCAACAGCGGGCGCGTGCGCGCGTCCAGCAGGTGCCACGCCGCGACCAGGTCGAGGGCCGGGTCGGCGGGCCCGAGGCCGCCGACGTCGAGCACGCCCGCGAGCCGCCCGTCGGCGACCAGCAGGTTGCCGGGGATGAGGTCGCCGTGGGTCATGACGTCGGGGGCCGTGCGCGGCAGGTCGCGCAGGTGCTCCCACGCCCGCCGCAACCGGGGGACGTCGAGGAGGTGCTCGCTGCGGCGGAAGCAGGTCTCCATCCACCCGTCCTGCGCGTGCAGGTCGCCGCCGCGGCCGGGGCCGGAGAAGGTGCGGCCGCGGGTGTCGATGCGGCGGAGGTCGGCGATGAGCTCGGCCAGGTCGCAGGCGAACGCGCTGCTGAGGCCGGGGTCGGCCTGGCTCGCGGTGGTCCCGGGCAGCCAGGTCTGCACCGACCACGGCAGCGGGTAGCCCGGCCCGGGCCGGCCGAGGGCCACCGGTTCGGGCACCGGGAACCGGGTGCTCGCGGCCAGCTCGCGGGCGGCGGCGGCCTCGGACTCGAGCGCCGCCCGCGTCCCGTCGGGGTCGCCGGCCCGCAGGGGGAACCGGGCGGCGAGGTGGTCGCCGATCCGGAAGATCGCGTTGACGGTGCCGTCGGACGCGACGGGCCGGATCGGCAGCCGCGCCCACCGTGGGAACTGGTCGGCGACCAGCGCCCGCACCGTCGTGAGCGGCACCTCCACCTGGTCGGGGTGCATCGACGGCGGCTCGCGGATCAGGCGGCGGGTCAGACGGACAGGACCGGCAGGCCGATCGCCGCGTCCACCGCGATCGCGGCGAACAGGCAGCAGAGGTAGACGTTCGACAGGTGGAACAGGCGCATGGGCTGCGTCTCGACCCCGGCCAGCACCCCGCGGTGCAGCCGGTGGGCCTGCAGCACGAACCAGGTGCCGCCCAGCGCGGCGACGACGGCGTAGATCCAGGACGTGGCCGGCACCAGCAGGAGCGACCACGCGGCCATCACCCACGAGTAGGCGACGATGCGCCGCGACACCTGCTGCGGCGGCACCACCACGGGCAGCATCGGGACCTTCGCCGCCGCGTAGTCGTCGCGGTAGCGCATGGCGAGCGCCCAGAAGTGCGGCGGCGTCCAGAAGAAGATGACGCCGAACATCACCAGGGCGGGCCACTCGACCGTGCCCGTGACCGCGGCCCAGCCGATGACGACGGGCATGCAGCCGGCCGCGCCGCCCCACACGATGTTCTGCGAGGTGCGCCGCTTGAGCAGCAGCGTGTAGACGAGCACGTAGAACGCGATGGCGGCCACCGACAGCCCGGCCGCCAGCCAGTTGGTGGTGAGCCCGAGCCACACCGCGGAGAACACGCCCAGCACGAGGCCGAACACCAGGGCGTGGCGCGGCGGCACCTGCCCCTTGGCCAGCGGCCTGCGCCGGGTGCGCTTCATGACGGCGTCGATGTCGGCGTCGGCGACGCAGTTGAGCGCGTGCGCGCTCGCCGCGGCCATCGCTCCGCCGACGAGCGTGGCGACGACGAGCCACACCGACGGGATGCCGCGCTCGGCGAGGAACATGGCGGGCACGGTGACCACGAGCAGCTGCTCGATGATCCGCGTCTTGGTGAGCCCGAGGTAGGCGCGCACCGTGTCCCGCAGCCGCTCCCAACCGGACCGCACGGCGCCGGGAGCGCCCTGCTGGAGTTGGCCCGAGCGAGACACGGGCAGAGTCACCGGCACAACCTCGATCCGCGTGGTGGGGAACCCGGTCACCGCCGAGTTCTACGGCTTGTCGATGGTAGCTCGGGGCATGCGGCCGCCCTCCCCCGGGTAGACCCGCGGATGCCGGGCAGCGCGTGATCACACGGGGGTACCCCGCGCGACTAGGCTGGCCGCCGAGCGTTCATCACCAGCGGTCGCATCGAGGCGCACCGCCCGCATACCCACCCGAACCGAGGGAAGAGCTGTGGCCGACATCGACATCGAGACTCTCACCCGCGCGAGCGTCCCCGACGACTGGACCGATCTGGACCGGCGGGCCGTCGACACGGTCCGCGTGCTGGCGGCCGATGCCGTGCAGAAGGTGGGCAACGGGCACCCGGGCACCGCGATGAGCCTCGCACCGCTGGCCTACACCCTGTTCCAGCGGGTCATGCGGCACGACCCGAGCGACGCCGACTGGATCGGCCGCGACCGGTTCGTGCTGTCGGCGGGCCACTCCAGCCTCACCCTCTACATCCAGCTGTTCCTGTCCGGGTACGGCCTCGAGCTCGACGACCTGAAGGCGCTGCGCACCTGGGGCTCGAAGACCCCCGGCCACCCCGAGCACCGCCACACCCCCGGTGTGGAGATCACCACCGGCCCGCTGGGCCAGGGCCTCGCGTCGGCGGTCGGCATGGCGATGGCGGCGCGCCGCGAGCGCGGCCTGTTCGACCCGGACGCCGCGCCCGGCGAGAGCCCGTTCGACCACCACATCTACGTGATCGCCTCCGACGGCGACATCGAGGAGGGCGTCACCGCCGAGGCGTCGTCGCTCGCCGGGCACCAGCAGCTCGGCAACCTCACGGTGATCTACGACGACAACAAGATCTCCATCGAGGACGACACCACGATCGCGCTGTCGGAGGACACGGCCAAGCGCTACGAGGCCTACGGCTGGCACGTGCAGACCGTCGAGGGCGGCGAGAACGTCACCGGCATCCTGGCCGCGATCGAGAACGCGCGCGCCGAGACCACGCGGCCGTCGCTGATCGTGCTGCGGACCGTGATCGGCTACCCGGCGCCGAACAAGATGAACACCGGCAAGGCCCACGGCTCGGCGCTGGGCGCCGAGGAGGTCGCCGAGGTCAAGAAGATCCTCGGCTTCGACCCGGAGAAGACCTTCGAGGTCGCAGACGAGGTCCTCGCCCACACCCGCAAGGTCGTCGACCGCGGCCGCGAGGCCCACCAGGCCTGGCAGAAGACCTTCGACGACTGGGCCGCCCGGGAGCCGGAGCGCAAGGAGCTGTTCGACCGCATGGTCGGCCGCGACCTGCCGGTCGGCTGGGAGAAGGCGCTGCCGAGCTGGGACCCCGACCCCAAGGGGCTGGCCACCCGCAAGGCCTCCGGCGAGGTGCTCACCGCGCTCAAGGACGTGCTGCCGGAGCTGTGGGGCGGCTCGGCCGACCTCGCCGAGAGCAACAACACCACGATGGAGGGCGCCGACTCCTTCGGCCCCACCTCCACCGCCACGAAGATGTGGAAGGCCAACCCCTACGGGCGCACGCTGCACTTCGGGGTCCGCGAGCACGCGATGGGCGCGATCCTCAACGGCATCGCGCTGCACGGGCCCACCCGCCCGTACGGCGGCACGTTCCTCGTGTTCAGCGACTACATGCGCCCGGCGGTGCGGCTCGCGGCGCTGATGAAGTCGAGCGTGATCTACGTCTGGACCCACGACTCGATCGGCCTCGGCGAGGACGGGCCCACCCACCAGCCGGTCGAGCACCTCGCCGCCCTGCGCGCGATCCCGGGCCTGGCGATCATCCGCCCGGGCGACGCCAACGAGACCGCTCACGCCTGGCGCGCCGCCCTGGAGCGCCCGGAGGGGCCGAAGGGGCTGGCGCTGACCCGGCAGAACCTCCCCGTGCTGGAGGGCACCTCCGCCGAGGGCGTCGCCCGCGGCGGCTACGTGCTCGCCGACGCCTCGTCCGGCACGCCCCAGGTGATCCTCATCGCAACCGGCTCCGAGCTGCAGATCGCGGTCGAGGCGCGGAAGGTCCTCGAGGCCGAGGGCGTTGCCACGAGGGTGGTGTCCATGCCGTGCGTCGAGTGGTTCGACGAGCAGGACGAGGAGTACCGGGAGTCCGTCCTGCCCTCGTCGGTGCGGGCGCGGGTGAGCGTCGAGGCCGGTGTCGCCCAGCCGTGGCACCGCTTCACCGGTGACGCGGGCGAGAACGTCTCGCTCGAGCACTTCGGCGCGAGCGCCGACTACCAGACCCTGTTCCGCGAGTTCGGCTTCACCACCGAGAACGTCGTCGCCGCCGCGAAGCGCAGCCTCGCCAAGCTCTCCTGAGGAGGAACAACCCATGAGCAACGATCGACTCGGACGGCTGGCCGCGGCCGGTGTCTCCATCTGGCTCGACGACCTGTCGCGTGAGCGCCTGAACAGCGGGAACCTGCAGGAGCTGATCACCGACAAGCACGTCGTCGGGGTCACCACCAACCCCACGATCTTCGCCTCGGCCCTGTCGAAGGGCGAGGCCTACGACGCGCAGATCCGCGAGCTCGCCGCGCGCGGCGCGTCGGTGGAGGACACGGTCCGCGAGATCACCGTGGCCGACGTCCAGCAGGCGTGCGACGTCTTCCGCGGCACGTGGGAGGCCACGAACGGCGTCGACGGGCGCGTCTCGCTCGAGGTGGACCCGGGGCTGGCCCGCGACACCGAGGGCACCGTCGCGCAGGCGCTCGACCTGTGGAAGGCCGTCGACCGGCCGAACCTGCTGGTCAAGATCCCGGCCACCGAGCAGGGCCTGCCCGCGATCACCCGCGCGCTCGCCGAGGGCGTGAGCGTGAACGTCACGCTGATCTTCTCGGTGGAGCGCTACCGCGCGGTGATGGACGCCTACCTCGAGGGCCTGGAGCGGGCCGCGGCCAACGGCCACCAGCTGGCGAGCATCGCGTCCGTCGCGAGCTTCTTCGTCTCCCGCGTCGACACCGAGATCGACAAGCGGCTCGAGGCCATCGGCTCCGAGGCGGCGCTGGCCCTGCGCGGCAAGGCCGCCGTCGCCAACTCGCGCCTGGCCTACGCCGCCTACCAGGAGGTGTTCTCCTCCGACCGGTGGAAGGCCCTCGAGGCCAAGGGCGCGCGGGTGCAGCGGCCGCTGTGGGCGTCCACAGGCGTGAAGAACCCCGACTACCCCGACACCCTCTACATCACCGAGCTCGTCGTCGCCGACACCGTCAACACGATGCCGGAGAAGACGCTGCTGGCCTTCGCCGACCACGGCGAGGTGCACGGTGACCGCGTCACCGGCACCGCGGCCGAGGCGCAGGAGGTGTTCGACGCGCTGGAGCGGGTCGGCATCGACCTGCCCGACGTGTTCCGCGTGCTCGAGGACGAGGGCGTCGAGAAGTTCGACAAGTCCTGGGCTGAGCTGGGCGACACCGTCGCCGGGCAGCTGCAGCAGGCCCGATAGCACGGCGGGCGGAGGGGAGCGCAACCGGTGACCGCGCGACCGGTGCCCTCGGAGGCCGAGCTCATCGCGCGCCTCCGCGCGGACGGCGTCGCCGCTCGCGTCGCGGACGGCGACCCGACCCTGTGGCCCCGGCTCGCCCGCCCCGGGTGGACGGGTGCGCTCCGGGCGTCGCGCCCCCTGGTCGGGGAGATCGCGGCGCTCGCCGAGCAGCGCCGCGTGGCCGGCCAGGTGCGGGTGCTGCTCGCCGCCGCGGGCGGGGCCGGGGTGGCCGCCGAGGCGCTGATCGACTCCGACCCGCGCCTGGTCGTGCTCGACACCGCCGACCCGCCGCAGGTCGCCGATGCGCTCGCCGGCGAGCTCGCCTCCACGGTGCTCGTCGTGTCCGCCCCGCCCGGCGAGGACCCGGAGCCGGTGCGGCTGCTGCGCGACACCGTCCACGCGGCGTTCCGCGCCGAGGGCCTCGATCCGGATGCGCACACCGTCGTCGTCACGCCGCCGGACGGGCCGCTGCTGCCCCCGGACGCGAGCCCCGACGGGCCGGTGGTGGTGCTCGGGCCGGACGACGTCGACGGCCCGTGGGCCGCGTTCACCGCGTACGTGCTCGTGCCCGCCGGCCTCGCCGGCGCCGACGCCGGGGCGGTGCTCGCGGAAGCAGGCGCGGCCAGGGCCGAGCTCGGCACCGCGGGCGGAACCACGGGCGGCACCGCGCTGGGCCTCGGCGCGCTGCTGGCGTCGGCCCCGGCGGTCGCGCTCGCGGCCCCGGAGGCGCCCGCGCTCGCCGAGTGGGCCGCCCAGCTCGTGGCGGGCGGCCTCGGCAAGGACGGGCAGGGGCCGCTGCCGGTGGTGGTGGAGGGCCCGGACGCCCCCGAGTGGGGCACGCTGCCCGCCGTCGGGCTCGGGGACGTGCCGGGGGCGGCGTTCGCGACGCGGGGCTCGGTCGCCGAGCAGATGGCCGCCTGGCAGCACGCGGTGGCGGTCGCCGCGCACGTGCTCGGCGTCGACCCCACCGACCGGCCGGACGCGCTCGCCCCCGCCCCGAAGGGCGACGCGGCCGGGCCCGCGTTCACCGAGGGCGGGGTGGCCGTCCACGCGGGCGACTGGCTCCCGGAGGGCACCGGCACCGTCGCCGACGCGCTGCGCGCGCTGCTGGCGGCCGGCGCACCGAGCGGGTCCGACGGTGTGGAAGGGGACGGTGCGGAAGGGGACGGTGCGGAAGGGGGCGGTGCGGCCCGCCACCTCGCCGTGCACGCCTACCTCGACCGGATCGAGGACGCCTCCGCCGCGGTGCTGCGCGCCGAGCTCGCCCGTCGCACCGGCCTGCCCACCACGTTCGGTTGGGCGCCGCGGTGCCTGCCCGGCAGCGGCCAGCACGCCAAGGGCGGCCCGCCGGACACGCGGGTCTGCCAGCTCACCGCCGACCCGGACGACCCGGGGCTGCGCCCGGAGGCCGCCGCCGCCCTCGACGCGGTCCAGCAGGGTCTCGCGCAGGCCGACGCCGACGCGCTGGCCGCCCGCGGGCGGCCCGTCCTGCGGTTGCACTTCACCGACCGGGTGGCGGGCCTGGTCACGCTCGCGCGCGCCGTGCAGCAGCTGTAGGGAACCTGGAATGATCCCCGCAAGCCCGAGACACGAGGAGTGAGATGAGCACCGCCACGTCCGCGGCAGCGGGGTGGACCAACCCCCTGCGCGACCCGCGGGACAAGCGGCTCCCGCGGATCGCGGGACCGTGCAGCCTGGTCATCTTCGGGGTCACCGGCGACCTCTCGCGCAAGAAGCTCATGCCCGCGATCTACGACCTGGCCAACCGCGGCCTGCTCCCGCCGGGCTTCGCCCTCACCGGGTTCGCCCGCCGCGACTGGGCCGACCAGGACTTCGGCCAGGTCGTCTACAACGCGGTGAAGGAACACGCCCGCACCCCGTTCCGCCAGCACGTGTGGGAGCGGCTCGCCGAGGGCTTCCGGTTCGTGTCCGGCAGCTTCGACGACGACGCCGCGTTCGACCGGCTCGAGGAGACCGTGCACGCGCTCGACCGGGAGCGCGGCACCGCGGGCAACCACGCGTTCTACCTGTCGATCCCGCCGGGAGCGTTCCCGGTGGTCCTCAAGCAGCTCGCCCGCTCGGGCCTCGCGAGGCAGGAGGGCCAGGGCTGGCGCCGGGTGGTCATCGAGAAGCCGTTCGGCCACGACCTCAAGTCGGCCCGCGAGCTCAACGAGATCGTCAACGACGTCTTCCCCGAGGAGTCGGTGTTCCGCATCGACCACTACCTCGGCAAGGAGACGGTCCAGAACATCCTGGCGCTGCGCTTCGCCAACCAGCTGTTCGAGCCGATCTGGAACAGCCACTACGTCGACAGCGTGCAGATCACGATGGCCGAGGACATCGGCCTCGGCGGGCGCGCCGGCTACTACGACGGGATCGGCGCGGCCCGCGACGTCATCCAGAACCACCTGCTGCAGCTGCTCGCGTTCACCGCGATGGAGGAGCCGGTCTCGTTCTCGGCCGAGGAGCTGCGCATCGAGAAGATCAAGATCCTGAACGCGACGAAGCTCGTCGGCCCGCTCGACGAGACCACCGCGCGCGGGCAGTACACCGGCGGCTGGCAGGGCGGCGAGCTCGTCAAGGGCCTCACCGAGGAGGAGGGTTTCGACCCCAACTCCAAGACCGAGACGTTCGCGGCCATCACCTGCGAGGTCGACACGCGGCGCTGGGCGGGCGTGCCGTTCTACCTGCGCACCGGCAAGCGGCTCGGCCGGCGGGTCACCGAGATCGCGGTGATCTTCAAGCGGGCCCCGCACCTGCCGTTCGACGCCACGATGACCGAGGAGCTCGGGCAGAACGCGCTCGTCATCCGCGTGCAGCCCGACGAGGGCGTCACGCTGCGGTTCGGGTCGAAGGTGCCGGGCAGCCAGATGGAGGTCCGCGACGTCTCGATGGACTTCGGCTACGGCTCGGCGTTCACCGAGGCCTCCCCCGAGGCCTACGAGCGGCTCATCCTCGACGTGCTGCTCGGCGAGCCGTCGCTGTTCCCGGTCAACGCCGAGGTCGAGCGGTCCTGGGAGATCCTCGACCCGGTGATCGAGCACTGGGCGCGGCAGGAGAAGGGCCCCGACCCCTACCCGGCCGGCAGCTGGGGGCCGGAGTCGGCGAACGCGATGCTCGCCCGCACCGGCCGCACCTGGCGCAGGCCGTGAACCTGCTGGAGTGGACGCCGTGAGGAGAACACCGTCATGATCGTCGACCTGCCCTCGACCACCACGTCGGCGGTCAACCGCAAGCTGGTCGAGATGCGGGCCAGCGGCGGCGCGCTGACGATGGGGCGCGTTCTCACGCTGGTGATCGTCACCGAGGACGGGGCCGGCATCGAAGACGCCATCGCCGCTGCCAACTCCGCCAGCCACGAGCACCCGTGCCGGATCATCGTGCTCGCCTACGGGGCGCGGAAGGCCGCGCCGCGGATGGACGCGCAGATCCGCGTCGGCGGCGACGCGGGCGCGAGCGAGGTCATCGTGCTGCGCGGCTACGGCCAACTCGCCGGCGGCGAGGCCGCCGCGGGCATGGTGATGCCGCTGCTGCTGCCGGACGCGCCGGTCGTGGCCTGGTGGCCGAACGAGGCGCCCGCCGCGCCGGCCGAGGACCCGGTCGGCAGGCTGGCCACCCGTCGCATCACCGACGCGCTGGCGGCGCGGAACCCGATGAGGGCGTTCGAGCATCGCCGGGCCAACTACGTCGCGGGCGACACCGACCTCACCTGGACCCGCCTCACGCCGTGGCGGGCGCTGCTCGCGACGGCGCTCGACGCCCCGCCCTACGAGCCCGTCACCAGCGCGGTCGTGGCCGGCGAGGCCATCTCCCCGTCCACCGAGCTGCTCGCCGGGTGGCTCGCGGTGCGGCTGGACGCCAAGGTCAAGCGCTCCCCCGCCGCCTCCGGCCCGGGCGTGGTGTCGGTGCGGCTGGAGCGCCGCTCCGGGGCCGTCGAGCTCGTCCGCCCGGACGGGAAGGTGGGCAGGCTGCGCCAGCCGGGCCAGCCCGACCGGCTCGTCGCGCTCGCCCGCCGCGAGGTGCGCGACTGCCTCGCCGAGGAGCTGCGCCGGCTCGACCCGGACGAGATCTACGGCGCCGCGCTCGCCGGCGTCAGCAAGGTCACCCGCGGCCGCACGCCCGTCAAGGTCCCCGCCATGGCGGGTGCCTGATGCCCGCACCCGACATCGCCGTCCACGCCAACCCCGACGTGCTCGCCGCGGCCGTCGCCGCGCGCCTGGTCACCAAGCTCGTCGACCTGCAGGCGGCGGGCACCACGCCGCGGATCGTGCTCACCGGCGGCGGCACCGGCATCGCGGTGCTGGAGCAGCTGCGCGCCTCGGTGGCCCGCGACGCCGTCGACTGGGGCCGCGTGGAGTTCTACTGGGGCGACGAGCGGTTCGTGCCGCCCGACGACCCGGAGCGCAACGAGAAGCAGGCCCGGGAGGCGCTGCTCGACCACGTCCCGGTCGACCCGGCGAAGGTGTTCCCGATGGGCGCCGACACCGGCACCGGGCCCGCGGGCGCCGATGCCGCCGCCGAGGCCTACGCGGAGCTGCTGCGCAAGCAGGCGCGACCGGAGGACCACGCGCCGGTGCCGTCGTTCGACGTCCTCATGCTGGGCATGGGCGGCGAGGGCCACACCGCGTCGGTGTTCCCGCACTCCCCCGCCGTCTACGAGACCGAGCGCACCGTGGTCGCCGTGCACGGCTGCCCCAAGCCGCCGCCCACCCGGGTGTCGCTGACGCTGCCCGCGATCCGCAACGCGGCCGAGGTGTGGGTCATGACGACCGGGTCGGCGAAGGCCGCGGCCGTCGCCATGGCCCTCGGCGGCGCGGGCGAGGTGGCGATCCCGGTGGCCGGGGCGCGCGGCAAGCGGCGCACCCTGTTCCTGCTGGACCGGGCCGCGGCCGCGAAGCTCCCCCGCGACCTCGTGCCGCACATCGCGTGACGGTCCCGGCCTGATGCACGTCGTGGTCGACGGCGCCAACGTCGTCGGCTCCCGCCCGGACGGCTGGTGGCGCGACCGCCCGGGGGCCGCGCGGCGGCTGGCCGGGCGGCTCGCCGCGGCGCTGACCGTCGACCCGGCACCGCTGGCCGACGCCCTCGACCACCCGGGCGCGGACGTGCAGGTCCACCTCGTCCTGGAGGGCGCGGCCGCCGGGGTCGAGGACCTGCCCACCCACCCCCGGCTCGCCGTCGTGCACGCCGAGGGGGACGGCGACGCGGCGATCGCGGCGCTGGCCGCCGAGCTGGCCGCCGATGCCCCCGTCGTGGTCGTGACGGCCGACCGCGACCTGCGCGAGCGGGTGCGCGCCGCGGGCGCCACCACGCTCGGCCCTCACGCGCTCCTCGACGCCCTCCCCGGCCCGTGAGGTAGGTGCTGGAGAACCCAGCCGACTACAGGCCCTGCGGTTGCTGCCACGCCGTGAAGGGCGTAGACAGAGACGCTGCTCCGGACCCGGCAGTTGCGCGGCGCGCGAGGGGTGCGCCGTTGCGCCCCATCGACGTCGGCGGATCGAGAGCGCGATGCGCACCCACAGCAGCGGCGGTCCGGGAACCGGACGCCCGCCAGTCGCGGAGGTGGCGCCCGCAGCGGCACCCCACCGCTCCCGACGCAGAGAGGGGGATGCAGGATCGGCGGGTCCGCCGGTCGCCCCGCGCAGCCAGGCGGTGTTGGACGAGCGCGACCGGATCGCCGCGGAGCTGTACGACAGCGTCATCCACCGCCTGTTCGCCGCGGGATTGTCCCTGCACAGCGCCGCCGGCCGGCTGCGAACCTCGACCGCATCGGAGTCCACCTCTGTCGCCGCAGCTCACATCGGCGACGCCGTACGCACACTGGACGAGGCGATCGGCGAGATACGCGCCGCCCTCTACCCCGCCCCCGCCCGGTATCGTCGTGCGGGCCGCACGAACCTGCCGGCCAGGCTCGAAGCCGTGGTCGCCGACATGGCCGCCGTACTGGGCTTCACGCCCTCGACGCGCATGACCGCCGCGCTCGCCGACGCCGTCCCGACCGTGATCGGCGACGACCTCGTCATCGCGTTGCGCGAAGCGCTCGCCAACATCGTCCGGCACGCCCGCGCCCGATCCGCCACCGTCACCGTCGAGGTCGAGACCCGCCACGTCACCCTGCAGGTCGTCGACGACGGCGTCGGAGTTGGCGCAGACGCCTGGCGAGGCGGGCTGGCCGACCTGCAGGCGCGCGCCGAGCACCACGGCGGCACGCTGTCGACGAACTCCCCCGACCGTCCGGGAACGCGGCTGGTCTGGTCGGTTCCGATGTGACGGCCGTTGCGCACGCCACCACCCACCGGCTCGGGGTGAGCGGCGATGCCGAGCGCGGGCGGTGCGCTGCCGGTCGGGCCTGATCCGGAGGGAGACCGAGGTGGGACCCATGGGAGCGGACAACGAACTCCGCCGGACGACGGGAGCGCTGTTCGTGGCGGGCGCCGCGGCGTTCGCGGCGGCCGCAACGGCGTTGTCCGCCACGTTCGACTGGCCCGACATCCTGCGCGAGCCGCCCAGCGTGGTGCTGCCCGCGGTCGTCGAGGGCGGCACCGGCCTGGTGTGGACCTGGTTCGCCACCGCGTGGACCTACGCGATCCTGGCCGTGCCGATCCTGCTGTTGCCGGCAGTTCTCGGCCGGCGCGACGACTCGGTCCTGCGCGTCGCCACCTGGGCGGGCGCCGCGTCGGTGCTGCTGTCACTGATCGGTTTCCTGCGCTGGGTGTTCGTGGTTCCGCCGCTGGCCCGGTCGTACGTGTCCGGCGACGCCGTCACCCGGGCCGCGGTGGAGGCCGCGTGGACGGCACAGCACCAGTTCGGTGGGGCGCTGCTGGGCGAACATCTGGGTCAGGTGCTGGTCATCGGCTGGTCGGTCGTCCTCAGCGTGGTCGTCCTGCGCTTCCGGGTCCTGCCCCGCTGGCTCGGCGTCACCGGACTCGCCGTGAGCACGCTCTACCTGCTGAACCAGGCTGAGATCATCGCCACCGCCGTGCCCGGCTTCCCTGTGTGGGACGTCGCCGGGCTGCTCGGCAGCACCGGGTGGGGGCTGTGGGTGGCAGCTCTCGGCGTCGCCCTGCTGCTGCGTCCGGTCCGCGGCACGCGCCCGTCCACGGTCGACGTCGTTCCGGGGATGCGGCGGCCACCGCGGCCCACCGCGCCGAGGTAGAGCCGGTCGCAGCGCACGCGGTGTGAGGCGTGGTCAGGTGAGCCAGTCGTGGAGCCGGCCGGCTCGGGCGGGATGCCGCAACTTGCTCATGGTCGTGGCTTCGATCTGCCGGATCCGTTCCCGCGTGACCCCGTGGATGCGGCTGATCTCGTCGAGGGTGTGCGGGCGGCCGCCGGTGAACCCGAACCGCATTCGCACGATGTCGGCCTCCCGCGTGTTCAGGGTGGCCAGGACCCCCTGGATCTCGTTGCGGAGTACGGCTGACATCGCGGCGTCGTCGGCTGTGCTTGCCGCGGTGTCCTCGACGAGGTCGCCGAGGGTGGCGTCGTTGTCCTCGCCGATCGGGAGATCGAGGGAGATCGGATCACGGGCGTACCGCTCGATCTCGCGGACCTTGTCCGCGCTGATCGACATGTCTGCGGCCAGCTCGTCGACGGTGGGATCGCGGCCGAGCTGCACGAGCATGTCGCGGCGCCGGAGGTACAGCCTGGTGAGCAGCTCGCCGACGTGCACCGGGATCCGGATGGTGCGGGCCTGGTCGGCCAGGCAGCGGCTGATCGCCTGGCGGATCCACCAGGTGGCGTAGGTGGAGAACTTGTAGCCCATGGTGTGATCGAACTTCTCGACCGCGTGGATGAGGCCGATGGTGCCTTCCTGGACGAGGTCGAGGAAGGGCATGCCGCGCCCCCCGTAGCGCTTCGCAACCGACGCGACCAGCCGCAGGTTGGCCTCGACCAGGTGGGCCTTCGCCCGCACGCCGTCGCGGGCGAGCCAGCGCAGCTCCCGGGTGGTCGCGGTGGTAGCCGGGAGGTCCTCGTCGGGTCGGCTGAGCCGTTCTGCGGCGAAGACGCCCACCTCGATGCGTTGGGCCAGCTCGATCTCCTCGGCGGCCGACAGCAAAGCGGTCCTGGCGATGAGCCGCAGGTAGGCGCGGACGGGGTCGATGGAGCCGACGAGGTCATCGTTCGCGGCTTCCTGCCGATCGCGGTTCCGCCCGGTCGTCACGGCGGGTGTCTCCTGGGGCTCGATGATGGGTGGGCGGTCGCGGTCGGGGACGTCGACGGCTCGGGGGCGCACGGCCGACCAGCCGGCGGAAGGCGACGCACTGTAGCGCTACGGTGTAGACGTTACGCCGTCGTGCCCGGGTCCTCAACGTGCGCGGATCGGGTACCGGCTTTCGGCCGCCCTCCACACGGCCGGCGTTCAACGTCCGGTCCGCCGGCCGATCGGGCGCCGGGTACTGTGGGTCTCAGGTCGTTCAGTTTCGTGCTCGTGTTCGCACGCCCGCAGGAACACTCGGTGAGCAAGCGCCGGCGCCACAAGGACGTCGGAGCGGCCATCGTGGCCGGCCGGTACCCCGCACGGTGCGGGTGCCACCAGACCTGCGAGGAGCAGATCCATGACACAAGGAACCGTCAAGTGGTTCAACGGCGAGAAGGGCTTCGGCTTCATCAGCCAGGACGGCGGGGGCGCTGACGTCTTCGTGCACTACTCCGAGATCGACGCCGGCGGCTTCCGCAGCCTCGACGAGGGGCAGCGCGTGGAGTTCACGATCGGCCAGAACGCGAAGGGCCCCCAGGCCACCGGCGTCCGCGTCATCTGACCGACCGCTCGGTCCGAGGGGCCCGCTTCCCAGGGGGACGCGGGCCCCTCCCGTCGTGGCCGGAACTGGGCACGACGATCTCGGTTCTGCCCCCTCGTCGAGGGGTACGCTGACCCACGACGGGCAGGGTGAACTCGTCGTTGCCCCCATTTCCGGGAGCCGAATGATCGATCGCCGCATCGACGGCATCGAGTCGCTCTGCCCGTCCCATCGCACGTCAGCGGCTGCCCGCGGCCGCAGCCAGGCGCTCCCTTCCTCCGATCAGGCGCGGCGGCGGCTCACGCTCGCCGCGGCGCCGCTCGCGCCGACCGCGGCCGTCACCGCCGAGCGCCGCGGGAGCGGGGTGCTGTAGACGACGCTGGTGGTCACCTGGCCGAGGCCGGCGATGCGGCCCGTCACCTGCTCCAGGTGGCGCATCCCGCGGGCGCGGACGCTGAGCACGAAGCAGTCCTCCCCGGTCACGTGGTGGGCCTCGACGATCTCAGGCGTGGTGGCCAGCAGGTCGTGGAACGGCTTGTCGTTGCCGTGCGGGTAGCGCAGCCGGACCAGCGCCAGGATGGGCAGGCCCAGCTTCTCGGCGTCGACCTCGCAGCGGTAGCCGGTGATGACGCCGTTCTCCTCGAGCCTGCGCACCCGCTCGGTCACGGCGCTGGGCGAGAGGCCGACCAGCCGGCCGAGGTCGGCGTAGCTGGCGCGCCCGTCCCGCTGCAGTGCTTCCAACAGGCGCCAGTCCACATCGTCCAGGGATTCCACGGCCATTTGGCGAATCTACCGTGGATTCCTCCTTCCAGCGCCGTCGGCGCGTCCTTGGCGTCGCGGCCATGTCCCTTTCGGTGAGCCCCGACGCCGTCGCCTTCTTCGCCTCCCGCCTCGCCTTCCAGACCGACGTCGCCGACGTGCAGGCGGCGCTCGCGTCCGGCGACCCCGGGTTCGTCCTCGTCGACTCGCGCAGCCCCGCCGCGTGGGCCCGGGGCCGCATCCCCGGGGCCGTGCACCTGCCCACCGCGCAGATCCCCGAACGCGCGAGCGCCGCGCTCGACCCCCGGGTCCCGGTCGTCACGTACTGCTGGGGGCCGGGCTGCAACGGCGCCACCCGCGCCGCGCTCGCCCTCGCGCGGCTGGGCTACGTGGTGCGGGAGATGCTGGGGGGCATCGAGTACTGGATCCGCGAGGGCTTCCCGGTGGAGGTGGACGGAGGCGAGCTCGTCCGCTCGGAGCCGGACCCGCTCACCACCCCGTGCGGCTGCTGACCCCTCACCCCTGCTCGTCGGGGAGGCGGCCGTGCAGGTGGTCGTCGTAGGCGGCGAGGTCGAGGAAGCCGTGGCCGCAGAAGTTGAACAGGATCACCCGCTCCTCGCCCGCCTCCTTCGCGGCGAGCGCCTCGTCGATCGCGGCCCGGATGGCGTGCGCCGCCTCCGGCGCCGCGATCTTGCCCTCGGTGCGGGCGAACTGCACGGCCGCCTCGAACACCTTCCCCTGCGGGTAGGCGATCGCCTCCATCCGGCCGTCCCGCACCAGCGCGGAGACCAGCGGCGAGTCGCCGTGGTAGCGCAGCCCGCCCGCGTGGATCGACGGCGGCACGAAGTCGTGCCCCAGGGTGTACATGGGCAGCAGCGGGGTGAGGCCCGCGGTGTCGCCGAAGTCGTAGTCGAAGCGCCCCTGCGTCAACGTGGGGCAGGACGACGGCTCGACGGCGACCAACCGCACCGCCTCGTGCGGCACGAACGGGAACGCGATGCCGCCGAGGTTGGACCCGCCGCCGCACGGCGCGATCACGACGTCCGGGGTGCGCTCCCCCGCGAGCTCGAGCTGTTCCCGCGCCTCCAGCCCGATGACGGTCTGGTGCAGCAGCACGTGGTTGAGCACCGAGCCGAGCGCGTAGTGGGTGTCGTCGCGGCCGACGCAGTCGCGCACGGCGTCGGAGATCGCTGTGCCCAGCGAGCCGGGGTGCTGCGGGTCGTCGACCGGGGACGCGGCCACCGAGCCGCCCCACGTCTCGATCGCGACCCGGCGGTAGGGCTTCTGCTCGTAGGACACCCGCACCAAGTAGACCTGCAGGTCGAGGCCGAACTGGGCGCACGCGAACGCGAGCGCAGTGCCCCACTGCCCGGCGCCGGTCTCCGTGGACAGCCGCGTGATGCCCTCCCGGGCGTTGTAGTACGCCTGCGCCACCGCCGTGTTGGGCTTGTGGCTGCCCGCGGGCGAGACGGACTCGTCCTTGAAGTAGATGCGGGCCGGGGTGCCGAGCGCGCGCTCCAGCCGCACGGCCCGCACGAGCGGGGTCGGCCGCCAGAGCCGCAGGATGTCGAGCACCTCACCGGGCACGTCGATCCACGGCTCGGTGGAGACCTCCTGCTCGATCAGCGCCGTGGGGAACAGCGGCGCGAGGTCGGCGGGCCCGACCGGTTCCCGCGTGCCCGGGTGCAGCGGCGGGTCGAGCGGGCGCGGGAGGTGCGGCGCGACGTTGAACCACGCGCTCGGGATCTTCTCGGGCGACAACGTCCACCGGGTCATCGACGACCTCCAGCCGCTCGCGATCGGGACCGAGCAGAGTATGGCCCGACGCCGCGCGGACGCCACGTGGGAGAGTGGGCGCGTGCGGACGTTCGTGGGCGCGGTGGTGCTTCTGGCGACCCTCGGCGGGTGCTCGGCACCCGACGCCGCGGAGCCGCCCGCGCCTCCGCCGCCTCCGCCGCCGCCGGCGGCGTGCCTGCTGGACACGGCCGCGCTCGAGGCGGCGACGGGCCTCGCCTGGACCCCGGACGCGACCACCGCGAGCGACACCCGCTGCGTGTACGACCCGGCGGGCGCGCCGCGACCCGACGCCGGGCCCGTGTTCGTGTCCGTGGACGTCACCGACGAGGAGCCGCCCGCGCTCGACACGGTGGCCGAGCTGTGCGAGGACGGCTCCCGGGCCCCGGTGGGCGAGGCCGGGTTCGTGTGCCGCTACCAGGGCGGCAACGTGTTCGCCGCCCTGGTACGCGACGGTCGCGTCGTGACGGTGGCCGCCTCGGCCGTGCCGGAGGGCACCACCGCGGCGCAGCTGGTGGTGGCGTTCGACCAGCAGGTGGCCGCGCTCAGCCGCTAGCTAGGACTGCAGCTCGCGCTGGGCGCGGAGGCGGTTGAGCGCCTCCTCGAGGATCGCCGCGCCGTCCGCGTCGCTGCGGCGCTCCTTCACGTACGCGAGGTGCGTCTTGTACGGCTCGGTGCGCGGCGGCGCGGGCGGGTTCTCCCGTTCCCGACCGGCGGGCAGGCCGCAGCGCGGGCAGTCCCACGACTCCGGGATGTCCGCGTCGACGGCGAACGACGGCGTGGTGATGTGACCGTTCGCGCAGAAGTACGGGATGCGTGAGCGTGGCGCCGTCTCGCCCCGCTCGGACTCCCCCATGGGACCGGCCCCCACTCGGGTGCCGCGGATAGCGTTGCCGCCGGACATCCCCGTGCCTCCTTCAGACCCCGACCCGAACCAACAGTCCAGTGCCGATGATCGCGATCACCCAGATCGCAGCGACGAACAACGTGAGCCGGTCGAGGTTCTTCTCGACCACGCTCGACCCGGACAGGCTCGACTGCACCCCGCCGCCGAACAGGCTCGACAGGCCACCCCCGCGGCCGCGGTGCAGCAGGATGAGCAGCACGAGCAGCACGCTGGAGATGATCAGCACGATCTGCAGGGCCAGTTCCATCCGATCCTCATTCCGAGTTGCTCGCGCGCTCCACCGACAGCTGTGCCGGGAACGGCAAGACTACCGTGACCGCCGTCGCAGCCCGGCCGCGGGTGGACGCGCCCACATCCACCCACGGCCCGGCTGCGGGATCTCCTACGGCAACGGGCCGCCCGCCGCGATCGCGCAGAGCTGCGCGAACTCGTCCGCGTCCAGGCTGGCCCCGCCGACGAGCGCGCCGTCCACATCGGGCTCGGCCACGATCTCGCCGACGTTCTTCGCCTTCACCGAGCCGCCGTAGAGCACGCGGACGCTCGAGGCGATCGCCTCGCCGTACTTCGCGGAGACGGCGCCGCGGATCGCCGCGCACACCTCCTGCGCGTCCGCCGCGCTCGCGACCCGCCCGGTGCCGATCGCCCACACCGGCTCGTAGGCGATCACCAGGTTCTGCGCGTGCTGGCTCTGCACCTTCTCCAGCGCGGCGGTGACCTGCCGGGTGGTGTGCGCGACGTGCTCGCCCGCCTCGCGCACCTCGAGGTTCTCCCCGACGCACAGGATCGGCACGATCCCGTGCCGGATCGCCGCGTGCACCTTCTTGTTGACGAGCGCGTCGTCCTCGCCGTGGTACTCGCGCCGCTCCGAGTGCCCGACCACCACGTAGCGGCAGCCGAGCTTGGCGAGCATCGCCCCGGAGACGTCCCCGGTGTAGGCGCCGGAGTCGTGCGGCGACAGGTCCTGCGCCCCGTGCACGAGCTTCAGCTTGTCGCCGTCGATCAGCGTCTGCACCGAGCGGATGTCGGTGAACGGCGGCAGGACGGCCACCTCGACCTTGTCGTAGTACTTCTCCGGCAACGCGAAGGCGATCTTCTGCACCAGCGCGATGGCCTCGAGGTGGTTGCAGTTCATCTTCCAGTTGCCGGCGATGAGCGGCTTCCGGACGGCCATCAGCTTCTCTCCAGTACGGCGATGCCGGGCAAGGTCTTGCCCTCCAGGTACTCCAGCGAGGCGCCACCGCCGGTGGAGATGTGCGAGAACCCGTCCTCGGGCAGGCCGAGCGCGCGCACCGCGGCGGCCGAGTCGCCGCCGCCCACGACGCTGAAGGCGTCCGAGTCGACGATCGCCTGCGCCACCCCGCGGGTGCCCTCGGCGAACGGCGCCAGCTCGAACACGCCCATCGGGCCGTTCCAGAACACCGTGGCCGCGCCCGAGAGCACCTCGGCGAACGCCGCGACCGACGCCGGGCCGATGTCGAGGCCCTTCCACCCGTCCGGGATGGCGTCTGCGGCGACCGTCTGCGTCTTCGCCTCGGCGGAGAACTCGTCGGCCACCACGACGTCGGTCGGCAGCACGATCTTGCCGGTCTCCAGCAGCGTGCGGCAGGTGTCGATCTGGTCGCGCTCCAGCAGCGAGTCGCCGACGCCGTAGCCCTGGGCGGCGAGGAACGTGAAGCACATCCCGCCGCCGACGAGCAGGGCGTCGACCTTCGGCAGCAGCGCCTCGATCACCGCCAGCTTGTCGGAGACCTTCGAGCCGCCGAGCACCACGGCGTAGGGCCGCTCGGGGGCACCGGTGAGCTTGCGCAGCACCTCGACCTCGGCGAGCACCAGCCCGCCCGCGTACGCGGGCAGCTGCTGCGCCACGTCGTAGACGGAGGCCTGCTTGCGGTGCACCACCCCGAACCCGTCGGAGACGAAGGCCCCGTCGGAGCCGGCCAGCGCGGCGAGCTCGCGGGCGAACGCGGCGCGCTCGTCGTCGTCCTTGGACGTCTCGCGCGGGTCGAACCGGATGTTCTCCAGCAGCACGACGCCGCCGTCGGCCAGCGCACCGACCGCGGCCCGCGCCTGTTCGCCGTGGCCGGCGAGGACGACCTCGGTGCCGAGCAGCTCACCGAGCCGCGCCGCCACCGGCGCGAGCGAGTACTTCGGGTCCGGCCCGCCCTTCGGCCGGCCCAGGTGGGCGGTGACCACGACCCGCGCCCCCGCCTCCCGCAGCTTCGCCAGGGTGGGCACCGAGGCGCGGATGCGGCCGTCGTCGGTGATCGTCGAACCGTCGAGGGGGACGTTGAGGTCCGAGCGGACCAGCACGGTCCGCCCGGACACGCCCTCGGCGATCAGGTCGTCGAGCGTCTTCACAGCTTCGAGGCCACCAGCGCGGTGATGTCGACGAGCCGGTTCGAGTAGCCCCACTCGTTGTCGTACCAGCCGAACACCTTGACCTGGTTGCCGATGACCTTGGTCAGCGGCGCGTCGTAGATGCAGGACGCCGGGTCGGTGACGATGTCCGACGACACGATCGGGTCGTCCGAGTAGCGCAGGTAGCCCTTCAGCGGGCCCTCCTCGGCCGCGGCCTTGTAGGCCGCGTTGACCTCCTCGACCGTGACCTCCTTGCGGACGTCCACGGTGAGGTCGGTGATCGAGCCGGTGGGCACCGGGACGCGCAGCGAGTAGCCGTCGAGCTTGCCGTTCAGGTGCGGCAGCACGAGCCCGATCGCCTTCGCGGCGCCGGTGGAGGTCGGCACGACGTTCAGCGCGGCCGCGCGGGCGCGCCGCTTGTCCTTGTGCGGCCCGTCCTGCAGGTTCTGGTCCTGCGTGTAGGCGTGGATCGTGGTCATCAGACCCTTCTCGATCCCGAACGCGTCGTCGATCACCTTCGCCAGCGGGGCGAGGCAGTTGGTGGTGCAGGACGCGTTGGAGATGATCGACTGCGAGCCGTCGTACGCGTCGTGGTTGACGCCCATGACGATGGTGAGGTCGGGCTCGGTCGCCGGGGCCGAGATGATCACCTTCTTCGCGCCGGCCTCCAGGTGCTTGGCGGCCGCCTCGCGCTTGGTGAACAGCCCGGTGGACTCGATGACGACGTCGACACCGAGGTCCTTCCACGGCAGCTCGGCCGGGTCGCGGACCGCGAGCCCCTTGAAGCCCTTGCCGTCGACGATGATCTCGTCGTCGGTGTGGGTCACCTCGTACGGCAGCCGGCCCAGGATCGAGTCGTACTTGAGCAGCCCGGCCAGCGTCGCGTTGTCGGTGATGTCGTTCACCGCGACGATCTCGATGTCGGTGGTACCCGCCGCCCGCTGGGCGTCCACCGCCCGCCAGAAGTTGCGGCCGATCCGGCCGAACCCGTTCACGCCCACCCGCACGGTCATGTGCGTGCCTCCTGTCACCGCTCTCGCGTGTCTGGAACCGGCGTCAACCCTAGTCGCCGCGGGCGCGAAGGCTGAGCCAGGGTCTTAATCGATTCGGGTGTCGATCCTGGTCACACCGCCCGTTCGCCCGCCACCGCGACGAGCTCCCCCTTGCCCACGGGGATCGTCGTCACGGCGCGCAGGTCGCGGCGCAGCAACCGCTCCAGCGGCGCGATCTCGTCGGGGTGCGACAACGCGTTGTCGGCCACGAGCACCCCGCCCGGGCGCAGCACGCGCACCGGGTGCGGCCACCACGACGGGTACTCGGTGCGCTCGGCGTCGAGGAACAGCAGGTCGACCGCGCCGTCGTCGAGCTCGGCGAGGCCCGCGCCGCCGTCGCCGAGCCGCAGGTCCACCTGCTCGGCGAGCCCCGCCTCCGCGAGGTTCGCCGCCGCGTCGCGCTGGGCGGCGGCGTCGGTGTCGAAGCTCGTGACCCGGCCGCCGGTCGCGCGGGCGGCGTCGGCGAGCCAGAGCGTCGACACCCCCCGCGACGTGCCGACCTCCACGATGCCGCGGGCGCCGGTGGCCTGCGCGAGGAACCACAGGAACCGGCCCGCGTCCGGCTCCAGCACGCGCCACCGGTCGCGCCGGTCGGCCTGCGCGGCGTCGTGCCGGGCCGCGGCCGCGCCGACCCGGTCGATCACCGCCTGCACCGCGTCGTCCACGGCCCGGATCGTGCCAGAGCCGCGGCGGTGGCTTGGCCCGCCGCGCGGGCCGGGAGCAGGATTCGCCCATGCCACCCGCGGAGCAGGGGTACGTCGAGCGGCTGCCCGTGCCCGCGCTCGCCGACGTCGTCTCGACGGTGTGGGTCCAGCGGGTCGCGCCGGACGCGGCCGCCTACCGGCAGCGGAACCTGCCGCACGGCGGCACCGAGATCGTGTGCACCGTCGGCGGCCCACCCCGCGTCCTCGGCCCGCTGACCGGGGCGCACCTGGAGGTCCTCGTCCCCGGCAGCACCGTCGTGGGGATGCGGCTGCGCCCCGGCGCGGCCCGGGCACTGCTCGGGGTGCCTGCGTCCGAGTTGACGGACCTGTCCGTGCCGGTCGACGCGCTGTGGGGCCGGGCCGCCGCCGCGCTCGGCGACCGGGTGGGCGACGCGGGCTCGCCCGAGCGGGCGCTCGCCACCTTCCAGCACGGGGTACTGGCCCGCCGCGCCGCGGAGGACGACCCGGACCCGCTCGTCACCGCGGCCGTTCGCCTCCTGATGCCCGGCGGCCCCGGCGTGGCCGCCCTGCCCCGCCTCCTCGGCGCCTCGGAGCGCACCCTGCGGCGGCGCTGCTTGGCCGCGGTGGGCCTCGGCCCGAAGGCGCTGCACCGGGTGTTGCGCTTCCAGGGGTTCCTCGCCCGCGCGCAGCAGGCCATGGCCGCCGGGCGCTCCCCCGGCGCGCTGGCCGACCTCGCCGTCGACGCCGGTTACGCCGACCAGGCCCACCTCACCCGCGAGTGCGTGCGGCTGACCGGCGCCACCCCGCGGTCGTTCCTCGCCGAGGCCGCCGACACCTGCGCCTGCGGGCACGACCACGCCGCGTCCTACGGCCCGCTGCTGGCCGGAACGTTCAACAACGCCGCCGCGGACGCCTCGTAGCGTGCCCGGGTGATCCGCAGCGAGCGCGAGCTCACCGCCTTGCAGGGGACGATCTCCGGCGAGGTGGTGCTGCCGGGGGCGCCGGGCTACGACACCACCCGCCGGCCCGCGATCGGCCGCTTCCACCACGTCCGCCCCCGGGCGGTCGTGCGCTGCGCGGACGCCTGCGACGTCGTCGAGACGCTCGCCGTCGCCCGGCTCCTGCGGCTGCCCGTGGCGGTCCGCGGCGGCGGGCACTGCTTCGCGGGACGCTCCTCGACCACCGGGATCGTCCTCGACGTCTCCCCGATGGACGCCGTCACCGTCGCCGACGGGCAGGCCGTGGTCGGCGGGGGCACCCGGCTCGGGCCGCTCTACGACGCGCTCGCCGCGCACGGGCTGACCATCCCCGCCGGGTGCGGCCCGACCGTCGGGATCGCCGGGCTCACCCTCGGCGGCGGCTTCGGGGCGCTCGGTCGCCGGTACGGGCTCACCTGCGACCACCTCGCCGGTGCGCGGGTCGTGTGCGGCGACGGGCGGGTGGTCGACTGCGACGCCCGTCGCGAACCGGACCTGTTCTGGGCCCTGCGCGGCGGCGGGCCGGGCACCGCGGTCGTCACCGCGCTGCGGTTCCACCCGGTCCCGGCACCCCCGACCACCGTGTTCCACCTGGCGTGGCCCGCACCGGCCGCTGCGGCGGTCGTCGCGGCGTGGCCGGGCTGGGCCCCCACCGCGGCCGACGAGCTCACCGCGACCCTGCGCCTCGTCGCGCCCGCCGAGCCCGACCGGCCCGTGGAGGTGGCGCTCGTCGGGACGGTGCTCGACGGCGACCCCGTCCCCCTGCTGGACGAGTTCGTCCGCCGCGCGGGCGCCGAACCGACGCGGGCGACGTCCGCGCCCGGCTCGTACCGGGAGGCGAAGCGGTCGCTGGCCGGGCTGGGCGGCAGCGGGGCCGACCAGCCGGGCGTCCGGTACGGCCGCTCGGGCTTCTTCCGCCGCCCGCTGCCCGCGGACGCGGCGGCCGCGCTCGCGCACGCCGTCGTGGCCCGCAGGGTGCCCGGCGAACGGCACGAGGTCGCGTTCACCCCGTGGGGCGGCGCCTACAACCGCGTGCCGCCCGACGCCACGGCGTTCGCCCACCGCGCCGAGGCCTACCTGGCCGAGGTCGCGGTCGTCACCTCGGGGGGGTGTCCCGCGCGGGCTGCACCGCTCGTGGGCGGCGATCGCCCCGTTCGGCACCGGCGGCGTCTACCCGAACTTCCCCGACCCCGACCGCGCGCTCCCCGCCGCGGCCTACCACGGCCCCCACCACGACCGGCTGCGGCGGATCCGCAGCGCCACCGATCCCGACGCGGTCCTGTCCACCCGACTGGAGGAACCATGCCCGGCCCCCTGACCCCCGACGAACGCGAACGCTTCCTCGCCGAGCCCCACATCGCCGTGGTGAGCGTCGCCGCCGACCCGGACCGCGACCCCGGCCGCCCGCCCCTCGCCGTGCCGATCTGGTACCACTACGCGCCCGGCGGCGAGGTGTCGTTCTTCACGGCCACACAGGGCCGCCCCGCCCGCAAGACGGGCCTCGTCCGGCGGGCCGGCGCGCTGACCATCACCGTCCAGAAGCACGACCCGCCCTGGAAGTACGTCTCCGTCGAGTGCCGCGTCGTCGGCGACGACCAGCCCCCGACGCGCGAGCAGATGCTGCGGATCGTCGAGCGCTACCTGCCGCCCGACGCCGCGGCCGGGATGGTCGACGCCGAGCTCGCCCACCCCGCGTCCCGGCTCGTCGTGTTCACCGCGCGCCCGACCCGCTGGGTCTCGTTCGACTTCGCCGAGGGGTGATCGTGTCCCGGCTCGTGCTCTACATGGCCATGTCCCTCGACGGCTTCATCGCAGGCCCCGACGACCGCCCCGGCCAGGAGCTCGGCCGCGCGGGCGGGCGGCTGTTCAACTGGCTCGACGACCGCGGCTCCGACGGCCCCAACGGGCAGGTGTACCGCGAGGCGCTCGCCACCCGCGCCGTGATCTCCGGCAGGCGCACGTTCGAGCTGGCCGGGCGGTGGCAGGGCGACCACCACGACGGCGTGCCGATCTTCGTGCTCACCCACCACGTGGACGAGGACGACGTCCCGCCGGGCAGCGCCCGCTTCGTCACCGACGTCGACGAGTGCGCCGAGCGGGCCCGGGCCGCGGCGGGTGGCCGCGACGTCCTGGTGCACGGCGCGGGCGCCGCCCAGGCGCTGCTGCGGGCCGGGCAGCTCGACGAGATCGCCATCCAGCTCGTGCAGGTGCTGCTCGGGGGACGGGCGGCGCCTGTTCGACGGCCTCGGCCCGGAGCACGTCGAGCTCGAACCGGTCCGGGTGCTGCCCGGCCGCGACGTCACGCACCTGCGGTACCGGGTGCTGCGCTGACGCGCCATGCTGGGCGGCGCGCCAGGGGGAGGTCACCGTGTCCGGAATGCTGTCGTTCGACGAGGAGGGCGCCCGGCGCCTCGAAACCACCTACACCACGCCGGACGTCGCGGGCCAGCGCCGCGAGGTCCGGCGGATCCTCGCCCTGCGCCCCGGTGAGCACGTCGTGGACATCGGCGCGGGCCCCGGCCTGCTGGCCGTCGAGCTCGCCGCCGAGGTGGGGCCGGACGGCCGCGTGCACGCCGTCGAGCCCAGCCCGAGCATGCGCGCGCTCGCCACCGACCGCCCACGACCACCGCGGAGCGCGCCCGTCGAGGTCACCGACGGATCGGCGAACGCGCTCCCCCTGCCCGCCGCGAGCGTCGACGCCGGCGTCTGCACGCAGGTCCTCGAGTACGTCGCCGACGTGCCCGGCGCGCTGGCCGAGGCGCGCCGCGTGCTGCGCCCCGGCGGGCAGCTGCTGGTGCTCGACACCGACTGGGACTCCATCGTCTGGCACTCCCGCGACCCCGCCCGCACCGCCCGCATCCTCGCAGCGTGGGACCAGCACCTCGTCGACCCGCACCTACCGCGCACGCTCGCGCCCGCGCTGCGCGCCGCCGGGTTCACCGACGTCCGCACCGAGGTGCTCCCCCTGCTCGACGTCGGGTACGACCCGAACACCTACAGCGCGCACAACGCCGAGACGATCGCCGAGTACCTGCACGGGCGGTCCGGCACGGACGCCGACGACGTGCGGGCCTGGTTCGCCGACGTCACCTCGATGGGCGGCGCCGCCTTCTTCAGCCTCAACCGCTACGCGTTCCTCGCGACCGCGGCCTGACGCCCCGATCGACGCCGCCCCTCCGGTGGACAAGACCACGGCCCTCCGAAATGCTGGTGCGCCACGTGCAGGCGTGCGCCCCACCGATTCGGAAACGGGCGCTGGGGCGGGGATGGAGCAGGACCGTGGACGAACTCGCCGGCAGACTCGGCCTCCGGACGAACCCGCACATCTTCTTCTGGTCAGCAGGCCTGATGGTGGTGTTCCTGCTGGTGCTGCTGATCTTCCCGGACCCGATCGGCGCCGCGTTCGGCGCCGGACGCGAGTGGATCGTGACGAACCTGGGGTGGTTCTTCATCCTCGGCGTCACCAGCTGGGTCGTGTTCCTGGTCTGGGTCGCCCTGAGCCGGTACGGGCACCTGCGGCTCGGCAAGGACGGCGACCGCCCCGCCTACTCGAACCTCTCCTGGTTCGCGATGCTCTTCGCCGGCGGGATCGGCACGGTGCTGATGTTCTGGGGCGTCGCCGAGCCGATCTCGCACTTCACCAACCCGCCGTTCGCCGGCGTCGCGCCCTTCAGCCCCGAGGCCGCCCAGGATGCGATGGCGATCTCGCTGTACCACCTGAGCCTGCACACGTGGGCGATCTTCACCCTCCCCGGGCTGGCGTTCGGCTACTTCATCTACCGCCACGACCTGCCGATGCGCGTGTCGTCGGTGTTCTACCCGGTCCTCAAGGACCGCATCTACGGCCCGATCGGGCGCACGATCGACGTCTTCGCCGTACTGGGGACGCTGTTCGGGCTCGCCGTCTCCCTCGGGCTGGGAACCTCGCAGATCAACGCCGGGCTGACCGCGCTCACCGGCATCCCGGACGCCGTCTGGCCCAAGGTCGTCATCATCACGATCCTCACCGCGGTCGCGACCGCGTCGATCGTCGCCGGCCTGGACAAGGGCGTGAAGCGGCTGTCGAACCTGAACATCCTCACCGCCGTCGGCCTGATGGTCTTCGTGCTCTTCGCCGGCGACACGGTGTTCCTGCTCCGGCAGCTCATCGAGAGCATCGGCATCTACGCGCAGCAGATCGTGCCGCTGTCGTTCTGGAACGACGCGATGGCCACGTTCACCAAGGACGGCGGCTGGGGCTGGCAGGGCGGCTGGACCGTCTTCTACTGGGCCTGGACGGTGACCTGGTCGCCGTTCATGGGCGTGTTCCTCGCCCGCATCTCCCGGGGCCGCACGATCCGCCAGTTCGTCGCCGGGGTGTTGGTGGCGCCGTCGGCGTTCACCGTCGTCTGGTTCGTCATCTTCGGGTGGTCGGCCATGGAGATCGACGGCATCGGCGGCACCGGGGGCAGCATCTCCGCCGCGGTCGCCGAGAGCGTCCCGCTCGCCATGTTCGAGTTCTTCGACAACTTCCCGGCCGCGACGCTGGTGTCGGGCATCGCCATCGTCGTGGTGGCCCTGTTCTTCGCGACGTCGTCGGACTCGGCGTCACTCGTGGTCGACATGCTCTGCACCGGCAGCGGCGACGCCGGCCCGGTGCGTCAGCGCGTGTTCTGGGGCGTGTCCGAGGGCGCGCTGGCCGCCAGCCTGATCGTCCTCGGCGGCGAGGCGGGCCTGACGGCGCTGCAGCAGGTCATCACCGTGATCGGCCTGCCGATCTTCATCCTCGTCTTCGCGATGCTGTTCACGATGCTCATCGGGTTGCGCGAGGAGCGGATCGTCATCGCACCGGCACCCGTCCCGGCCGCGCCGCGGCCGGCCGCCACCCGCGCCGCGGACGGCGGCGGCTGAGGCCGAGCCGTCCGGCCCCGGTCGGGCCGACCGGGGGCCGGCGGCGTCAGGCCTCCTCGAGCATCTCCGGGGTGACCGCCGAGTCGGTGTCGGGGATGCCGAGGTCGGCGGCGCGCTTGTCGGCCATGTGCAGCAGCCGGCGGATGCGGCCCGCGACGGCGTCCTTCGTCATCGGCGGGTCGGCGAGCTGGCCCAGCTCCTCCAGCGACGCCTGCTTGTGCTCGATGCGCAGCTTGCCCGCGGCGAGCAGGTGGGCCGGGACGTCGTCGCCGAGGATCTCCAGCGCCCGCTGCACGCGCGCCGCGGCCGCGACCGCGGCCCGGGCGGAGCGGCGCAGGTTGGCGTCGTCGAAGTTGGCCAGCCGGTTGGCCGTCGCGCGGACCTCGCGGCGCATCCGCCGCTCCTCCCACGCCAGCACGGACTCGTGCCCGCCCATGCGCGTGAGCAGCGCGCTGATCGCGTCGCCGTCGCGCACCACCACCCGGTCGGCGCCGCGCACCTCCCGCCACTTGGCCGTGACCCCGAGCCGGCGCGCCGCGCCGACCAGCGCCATGGCCGCCTCCTGGCCGGGGCAGGTCACCTCGAGCGCGGAGCTGCGGCCCGGCTCGGTGAGCGACCCGTGCGCGAGGAACGCCCCGCGCCACGCCGCCTCCGCGTCGCACACCCCACCCGACACGACGGGCGGCGGCAGGCCCCGCACCGGGCGGCCGCGGGCGTCGAGCAGGCCGGTCTGGCGGGCCAGGCCCTCACCGTCGCGCACCACCCGCAGCACGTAGCGCGCCCCGCGGCGCAGCCCGCCCGCGCTGATCACGTGCGCCTCGCAGGTGTGCCCGTAGAGGTCGTGGATCTCGCGGCGCAGCCGCCGCGCCACCGACCCGGTGTCGACCTCGGCCTCCACGACCACGCGACCACCGACGATGTGCAGCCCGCCCGCGAAGCGCAGCAGCGCCGCGACCTCGGCCCGGCGGCAGCACGGCTTCGTGACGACGAGCCTCGACAGCTCGTCCTTGACCGCCGCCGTCATCGCCATGGGTTCGACCTCCTCGTTTCCTGCCCCTCGGGTGCGGGCCCGCTCGTCGCCGGGGCCGCATCGTGGTGGGCCGATCCGGTCTGCCTCTCGAGTTCCGCGAACACGGCACCCAGGGCCTCGGCCAACGCGGCCGGGTCGTGACGCGGCACCACGGGGTCCTCCGCGGCGACCGGCGCCAGGTGGACCCTGCCTCCGGGGGCGAGCATCGCGGCCGCAGTGCGGTGCAACCGCTCCGGCACCGGCACCGCGGCCACGTCGGCGATGACCGCGTCCACCCGCAGTTCCGGCGCGTGCTGGGAGAGTACGGCGAGGTGCTTCTCGGGTGAGAACCCGGCGGTCTCACCCGGTTCGGGGGCCAGGTTCAGCACCACGACCCGCCGGGCAGGGGACGTGATCAGCGCTTCTCTCAGTTCCGGCACCAACAGGTGCGGGATCACGCTGGTGAACCACGAGCCCGGGCCGAGCAGCAGGACGTCGGCCGCTTTCACCGCATCGAGTGCCTCCGGGCACGCCCGCGGCCGCTCCGGGCGCAGCCAGACCCGCTCCACCCGACCCGGCGTGGACGCCACCGCGACCTGGCCGCGGATGAGCGCGCCGTTGGGCCCGAGCCCGGACACCTCCGCCTCGATGTCCAGCGGATCGCAGCTCATCGGCAGCACCCGCCCGCGCAGCCCGAGCAGCGCGGCCACCTCGTCGAGCGCCGCCACCGGGTCGCCGAGCACCTCCATCAGCCCCGCGATCAGCAGGTTGCCCACGGCGTGGCCGGCGAGCGCCCCCGTGCCGCCGAAGCGGTGCTGCACGAGCGCGGCCCAGCGGCGCCCCGAGTCGGTGTCCGCGGCGAGCGCGGCCAGCGCCATCCGCAGGTCCCCCGGCGGGAGCAGACCGAGCTCCCGGCGCAGCCGGCCCGACGAGCCGCCGTCGTCGGCGACCGTGACGACCGCGGTGACGTCGTCGGTCAGCCGCCGCAGCGCCGACAGCGTGGCGTGCAGCCCGTGCCCGCCCCCCAGGGCGACGGCCGACCTCACTCGCGCCCCAGGTCGCGGTGGGTCACGCTCACCGCGACCCCTTCGGAGCCCGCGAGCCTGCGGGCCATCTCCTCGCTGATCGCGACGCTGCGGTGCTTGCCGCCGGTGCACCCCACCGCCACCGTCAGGTAGCGCTTGCCCTCGCGCCGGTACCCGGCCCCCACCAATCGCAACAGCTCCAGGTACCGGGTGATGAACTCCTCCGCCCCGTCCTGGGACAGGACGTAGTCGCGCACCGACTCGTCCTTGCCGGTGAAGTCGCGCAGCTCCGGGATCCAGTACGGGTTGGGCAGGAACCGGACGTCCACCACGAGGTCGGCGTCCATCGGCAGCCCGTACTTGTAGCCGAACGACACCAGCGTCACCCGGGTGACCTGGGCGGCCTCCGTGCCGAACGCCCGCTCGAGGGTGGCCCGCAGCTGCGGGACCGCCACCGTGGAGGTGTCCACGACCAGGTCCGCGCTCTCCCGCAGCGGCCGCAGCAGCTCCCGCTCCGCGGCGATCCCGTCCACCAGGCGGCCGTTGCCCTGCAGCGGGTGGCTGCGGCGCACCTGCTCGAACCGGCGCACCAGGACCGCGTCGGACGCCTCCAGGAACAGCAGCCTCGGCTTGTAGCCGCGCGCGTCCAGATCCTTGATCACGGCGCTCAGGTCGGCCGTGAACGCCCGGCTGCGCACGTCCATCACGACCGCGATCCGGGTGATCTCACCGCGGGCCCGCGCGCCGAGGTCGACCATCGTGGCGATCAGCTCGGGCGGCAGGTTGTCCACCACGAACCAGCCGAGGTCCTCCAGGACCTTCGCCGCCGTGCTGCGGCCCGCCCCGGACAGCCCGCTGACCAGCGTGACCTCGATGCCGGGCGGCTCCGAGCCCGCGGCGCCGCCCGATCCCCGGGCCGCCGCGGCCGGTCCCGGCTCCCCCGCCGTCGCGCTGCGCGCCGCACCGTTCGCGGCCGAACCGTCGGCCCCGGAGCCGTCCGCCCCCGATCCGTCCGCAGCTGAGCCGTCCACCTTCGCGGCGTCCAGCGCCGCGCCGTCCCCGTTCACCGTGCCCCCGTCCACAGTGCCTTTCACAGTGCTGTCATTCCGAGTGCTGTCATTCCGAGCGCTGTCATTCCGAGCGCTGCCGTCCTGAGCGCTGCCGTCCTGAGCGCTGCCGTTCCGAGTGCCGCCGTTCCGAGTGCCGCCGTTCCGAGTGCCGCCGTTCCGAGTGCCGCCGTTCCGAGTGCCGCCGTTCCGAGTGCCGCCGTTCCGAGTGCCGCTGCTCACGGTGCCACCCCTCGCCGGGCCGGCCCTCACCGGGCCTCCCCGGCCGCCGGCTGGGGCGCGGCGGGCGTGCGGCCGTGCAGCGCGTCGAGCACCGCGGCCGCCGTCCGCGGCCCGAACCCGGGCAGCGCCGCGATCTCGTCCAGGTCCGCGGCCTTGAGCTTGCGCAGCGAACCGAAGTGCTTGAGCAGCGCCGCCTTCCGCGCCGGGCCCAGCCCGGGCACGCCGTCCAGCTCCGAGGCGACCATGCTCTTCGACCGGCGCTGCCGGTGGTAGGTGATGGCGAACCGGTGCGCCTCGTCCCGCACCCGCTGCAGCAGGTAGAGGCCCTCGCTGGTGCGGGAGAGGATCACCGGGTCCTCCTCGGCGGGCAACCACACCTCCTCGAGGCGCTTCGCGAGCCCGCACACCGCCACGTCGGTGACGCCGAGCTCGGCCAGCACGTCCGCCGCCGCCTCCACCTGCGGCCGGCCACCGTCGACGACCAGCAGGTTCGGCGGGTAGGCGAACTTGCGGGGGCGACCGGTCTCGGGGTCGATGCCCGGGCGGTGCCCGGGATCCCCGGCCGGCACCTCACCGGACTCGCCGCCGCCCCGGCCGCCGTTACCGGACCGACCTCCCGTCTCGGCGAGGTAGCGGCGGAAGCGGCGGCGCACCACCTCCGCGATCGCCGCCACGTCCCCGCCCGCGGCCCCGCCGCGGATCTCGAACCTCCGGTACTCCGACTTGCGGGCGAGCCCGTCCTCGAACACCACGAGCGATGCCACCACGTCGCTGCCCTGCACGTGGCTCACGTCCACGCACTCGATCCGCAGCGGCGCCGTGTCGAGCCCGAGCGCGTCCTGGATCTCCTGCAGCGCCGCCGACCGCGCGGTGAGGTCGCCCGCGCGGCGCAGCTTGTGCTGGGTGAACGCCTCCGCGGCGTTGCGCGCCACCGTCTCGGCCAGCGCCCGCTTGTCCCCGCGCTGCGGCACCCGCAGCTGCACCCGCGACCCGCGCAGCTCCGACAGCCAGTCGACGATCGAGCCGGGGTCCGCCGGCAGCACCGGCACGAGGATCTCCCGCGGCACCGGCTGGGTGGCGTCGTCGGCCGAGCCGGCGAGCGCGGCCTGCTCGCCGTAGAACTGGGTGAGGAACCGCTCCACCAGCTGGGCGGTGTCGGTCGGCTCGACCTTGTCGATCACCCACCCGCGCTGGCCGCGCACCCGGCCGCCGCGCACGTGGAACACCTGCACCGCGGCCTCGAGCTCGTCCTCGGCGAACGCGACGACGTCGGCGTCGGTGCCGTCGCCGAGGACCACGGCCTGCTTCTCCATGGCCCGCCGCAGCGCCCCGATGTCGTCGCGCAACCGGGCCGCCCGCTCGAACTCCAGCTGCTCGGACGCCTCGGCCATCTTCCGCTCCAGCTGGCGCACCAGGTGGTCGGTGCGCCCGGAGAGGAAGTCGCAGAAGTCCTCGACGATCGCGCGGTGCTCGTCGGCGTCGACCCGGCCCACGCACGGCGCCGAGCACTTGTCGATGTAGCCCAACAGGCACGGCCGCCCGATCTGCCCGTGCCGCTTGAACACCCCGGCGCTGCACGTGCGCGCCGGGAAGACGCGCAGCAGCAGGTCGAGCGTCTCGCGGATCGCCCACGCGTGCGCGTACGGGCCGAAGTAGCGCACCCCCTTGCGCCGCGGCCCCCGGTAGACGTGCAGCCGCGGGAACTCCTCGTTCATCGTCACCGCGAGCACCGGGTAGGTCTTGTCGTCGCGGTAGCGGACGTTGAACCGGGGGTCGAACTCCTTGATCCAGTTGTACTCGAGCTGCAGCGCCTCCACCTCGGTGGCGACCACGGTCCACTCGACCTTCGCCGCGGTCATGACCATCTGCCGGGTGCGCGGGTGCAGCCCGGCGATGTCGGCGAAGTAGGAGTTGAGCCGCTGCCGCAGGCTCTTCGCCTTCCCGACGTAGATCACCCGCCCGTGCGGGTCGGAGAACCGGTAGACCCCGGGCGCCTCCGGGATGGAACCGGGCGCCGGGCGGTACCGGGAAGGATCGTTCGAGGCGGGATCGCGCATGGCTCCTCCAGGGTAGGACCGGACAGCGGCGCGCCCGGCCGGCACCGCCCGGCCGGCGCGTCGGCGGCGTGGTGTAGGCGCCTGCCCCGGAACTGTCACCGCCCCGTGGTTACATCTCTCGCAGCGAACACACGTTCGATCGGAGGTGGTCCCCGTGGGCCGAGACCCGGGTGCGCGCGCAGGCGGGACGAAGCTCGCCACGGTCCGCAAGCTGCTCGCCAAGGCCGAGCGCGCGGCCACCGCGGCCGAGGCGGAGATCTACACGGCGAAGGCCGTCGAGCTGATGGCCCGCCACGGCATCGACGCCGCGCTGCTCGCCGCGGCCGCCCCCGGCGAGGACGAGATCGGCCCGCTGCGGATCCCGGTGCACGACCCGTACAGCATGGGCAAGGCGCGCCTGCTCGGGTGGACGGCCGCCGCACTGGGCTGCCGCTGGGTGCTGCACGGGACGTGGAGCGGCCGGGCGGGCGGGGTCGGCCGGGCGTCCGCGGTCACCGTGTTCGGCCACGCCTCCGACCGCGAACGGGTCGAGGTGCTCTACACGTCGCTCCTGCTGCAGGCCACCTCGCAGCTCGCCCGGGTCCGCCCGCCCGACCCGAGCGAGTCCGTGGCGGCCTACCGCCGGTCGTGGCTCGAGGGGTTCGCCGCGCAGGTCCACCGCAGGCTGGTCGAGGCCGAGCAGCGGGCGGCGGGCCGGGCCGCGGGCCCGGGCGGACCACCCGGGGTCGCGCTGGTGCTCGCCGACCGCAGGCAGCGGGTGGAGGAGCGGTTCGCGGCCGCCTACCCCGGCCTCGCCACGCTGCGCCCGAGCGCCCTGTCCGGATCCGGTCGCGCGGCGGGGGCGCTCGCCGGGCAGCGCGCCGACCTCGGCGGCAGCGGTCGGCTCGGCGCCGGGATGCGCCGGGCGCTCGGGGCGTGAGGGATGCGACGTCTGGTCAGACCGGCAGGGCGATCAGCCGCTCCACCACCGTGTCGAGGCGCTCGGCGGCCACGTGCGGGCGCTCCACCACGTCCGGCACGCGGCCCTCGAGCCGGGTGGCGAGGCCACCGATCAGCCCGGCCCGCACGGCGCCGTGCACGTCCCACGAGTGCACCGCGACGAGGGCCACCTTCTCCGGCGGCAGCTCCACCTGCTGGCAGGCCCAGAGGTACACCCGCGCGGGCGGCTTGAACGAGGCGATCCGCTCGGCGGAGAAGGTGTCGCGCAGGTAGGTGCGCAGGCCTGCCTTGTCGAGGGCGTCGCAGGCCACCTGTTCGGTGCCGTGGGTGAACGCGTAGGCCGGGATCCGGGCGCGGGCGAGCGCCATGAGCGCGGGCTCGACGTCCGGGTGCGGGGGCAGCTCGCGGAAGCCGGCGATCACGTGCTCGACCGCCTCGTCGGAGAGCGTGTGGCCGACGGTGGTGCGCAGCGCGGCCCGGGCGACCTCGCCGAAGGGGCGCACCGAGCCCGCGAGCGTGTGGGCCATGCCGTCACGCAGGGTGCGGGTGAAGAACAGCTCCCACTCGTGTTCGGGGCGGCCCACGTCGATGAACCGGCTGCGCAGCGCGTCGACCCGCAGCATCGTCTCGAACACGTCGAAGAGCACGGCACGCGGGCGGCGATCGGGGGCGCGCCGCCCCACGGTGGTGGCCACACCCGGCGTGATCGTCATCGAACCCCTCCCCGGGACCGCGTCGGCTGCCGGCACCCCATCGGGTGAAGATCGTCGCTCAGAGCGACGCGCTGTCGCGATTCGGCAGCGTTGAGTAGCGCCGAACGGCGCGCAACACGCGCCGAACGCGCAGTGCCTTGATCGGGGCCAGAGCGTACCCGGGGTAGCTCGCCAGCCAGGTCGCGCTGCCGAGGCTCACCGCGTCCGCCCCGGCCCAGAAGTACTCGCGGCAGTCGTCGACGGTGCGGATGCCGCCGGTGGCGATGATCGGAAGCGTCACGCCCGCGTCGCGCAGCTCGCTCACCACCCGCAGCCCGATCGGCTTGATCGCCCGCCCGGACAGGCCGCCGTAGCGGTTGGCGAGCCACGGGGTGCCGGTGCGCGGGTCGAGCCGCAGCGCCTTCACCGTGTTGATCGCGGTGAGGGCGGAGACGCCCGCCTTCGCGGCCTGCTTCGCGTTGCGCACGTAGTCGTAGTCGGGCGAGAGCTTGAGGATCACCGGGTGGTTGCTGCGGGGCACGGCCTCGTCGAGGACGTCCTGCAGGATCGTCGAGAAGTCGAAGTTGACGTTGTGGCAGCTGACGTTGAACTCGACGGCGGCGATGTCGCCCGCGGGCACCGCGGCGTTCACCCGGTCCACGAGCGTCACGAACTCCTCGGCCGAGAACCCGCCGAGGGAGATGATCGTGCGCTGCTCGCGGGTGCGCGGGTAGTAGTCGCGCAGGTAGGCGTCGATGCCGATGTTGCACCAGCCGAACGCGTTGAGAAAGCCGGCGTCGGTGCCGCGCAGCACGGTGCGGTAGCGCTTGAGCAGCCCGGGCAGCTCGGCGAGCGACCAGTCGTCCCGGGTGGTGAAGTGGCCCTCCCGCGGCTCGACGGTGAGCGTGCGCGTGGTGACGGCGCCGAACTCCGACAGCGGCACGAACAGCGAGATCGGGCTCATGCCGTACGGCAGCAGCGGGGAGTTGGCCACGCCGTACCCGAGCAGGCTCGACGAGGTGACGAGGCGGTTGCGGAGCACGATGTCGCCCAGCCGCACGCCGTCGGTGGCCGGGGCGGGATTCGTCTCGCGGGAGCGCAGCACGGCCCCGATGCTACGTGCGGCGCCGCGGCGCACCGGGGTGCGGCGGGGTGACGTGCGCGTCAGGACGCCCGGGCGCGGGCGTGCAGGGCGCGCAGCCGGGTGATCGCGTCCACCGCGCGCTGCCCGTCGACGGCCTGGATGGCGAGCACCGGCAGGTACTCGTCGTCGGGCAGATCCAGCCGGGCCCACGACGCGCCGTCCGGGTAGGCGATCCGCAGCACGAGCGCCCACGGCAGCCGCCGGGTGACGAGGATGTTGCGCACCTCGATGCCCTCGGCGTCGGCCTTCACCCGGGGCCGGGCGACCAGCAACAGCCCGCCGGCGATGAACAACCCGAGCACCACGAGGGCCACCTGGTCGGCGAACCGGAAGTACACCCCGGTCTGGACGTTGGGCAGGACGGCGGCGATCGCGACGAACAGCGCCACCGTGACGACCGCGCCCACCCAGGCGGCGATCAGCACCTTCCGCGGGCGGACCACGACGACCTCGTGGCCCGCGTCCGTGCCAGCCACGTCCTCGACGCTACCGCGCTCCCCCGCTCCGGCGGGACCGCTCACCGGCCCGCCCTCAGGTCGCGCAGCACGAGCGCGGTCTGCAGCGCGGCGACGCACGCCTCGGTGCCCTTGTCCTCGGCGGACCCGGGTGCACCGGAGCGGTCGACGGCCTGCTCGCGGGTGTCGCAGGTGAGGACCCCGTTGCCGATCGGGGTGCGCTCGTCGAGGGCGACGCGGGTGAGCCCCGCGGTGACCGCGTCGCACACGTAGTCGAAGTGCGGGGTGCCACCGCGGATCACGACGCCGAGCGCGACCACCGCGTCGTGCCGCACGGCGAGCTCCTGGCAGACGACCGGCAGCTCCACCGTGCCGGGCACGCGCACCACGGTCGGGGACTCCACGCCCGCCTTCACCGCGGTGGCGACGGCGCGCTCCAGCAGCACGTCGACGATGTCGGCGTGCCAGGTGGTGGCCGCGATGGCCACGCGCAGGCCCTTCGCGTCGGGCAGCTGCAGCGCCGGGCGCCCTTGGCCGCTCATGGTTCCCCCTCGCTCACGAGCCGGTGCTGTCGGCGAGCGCGTCGCCGCGGCCCAGCGTGTCCAGACCGGGCAGATCATGCCCCATCCGGTCGCGCTTGGTGCGCAGGTACCGCAGGTTCTCGCGGTGGGCGCGCACCGGCAGCGGCACGCGGCCGGTGATCCGCAGGCCGTAGCCCTCGAGCCCCGCTCGCTTGTCCGGGTTGTTGGTGAGCAGCCGCATCGACTTGATGCCGAGGTCGGCGAGGATCTGCGCGCCCGTGCCGTAGTCGCGGGCGTCGGCGGGCAGGCCGAGCGCGAGGTTGGCGTCGACGGTGTCGGCGCCCGCCTCCTGCAGCTGGTAGGCCTGCAGCTTGTGCAGCAGGCCGATGCCGCGGCCCTCGTGCCCGCGCATGTAGAGCACCACCCCGCGGCCCTCGGCGGCCACCGCGGCGAGCGCGGCGTCCAGCTGCGGGCCGCAGTCGCAGCGCAGCGAGCCCATGACGTCGCCGGTGAGGCACTCGGAGTGGACGCGCACGAGCACGTCCTCGCCGTTGCCCTCCGGGGTGGCGACGTCGCCGCGCACCATCGCGATGTGCTCGATGCCGTCGAGCAGCGAGTCGTAGCCGTAGGCGATGAAGTCGCCGTGCCGCGTGGGGATGCGCGCCTGCGCCACCCGCACGACGTGCTTCTCGAAGCGGCGCCGGTAGGCGATCAGGTCGGCGATCGTGATGAGGGTGAGGTCGTGCTCCTCGGCGAACACCCGCAGCTCGTCGCCGCGGGCCATGCCGCCGATGTCCTTCTGCGACACGATCTCGCACAGCACCCCCGCGGGGCGCAGCCCGGCGAGGCGGGCCAGGTCGACCGCGGCCTCGGTGTGGCCGGGGCGGCGCAGCACGCCGCCCTCGCGGGCCCGCAGCGGGAGGATGTGGCCGGGGCGCACGAGGTCGCCGGGGCCGGTGTTCGGGTCGGCGAGCAGTCGGATCGTGTGGGCGCGGTCGGCCGCCGAGATGCCGGTGGTGACGCCCTCCTTCGCGTCGACCGTGACGGTGAACGCGGTGCGGAAGTTGTCGGAGTTGGTGTGGTGCATGGGCGGCAGGTCCAGCCGGTCGCACTCGCTCTCGGTGAGCGGCACGCAGATGTAGCCGGACGTGTAGCGGACCATGAACGACACCAGCTCCGGGGTCGCCTTCTCGGCCGCGAAGATCAGGTCGCCCTCGTTCTCGCGGTCCTCGTCGTCGACGACCACGATCGCCTTGCCGGCGCGCAGGTCGGCGACCGCGCGCTCGATCGACTCGAAGCCCCCCGGCGTCACCGGCCGTGCCGTCACATCCTCGCTCACAGAGCCCCGGCCTCCTCGTGCGCCGACGGGGCCCCGCGGTACCCCGCCGTCAACCGCTCGACGTACTTCGCAACGACGTCGACCTCCAGGTTCACGGTATCCCCCGGCCGCCGCATTCCGAGTGTGGTGTGCGACAACGTCGTGGGGATGAGCGCGACCGTGAACGAGTCGTCCGTCACGCCCGCCACGGTGAGCGAGACCCCGTCCACCGTGATCGAGCCCTTCTCCACGACGTAGCGGGCCAGGTCGGGAACGAGGCTGAAGCGCAGCTCGTCGGTGCGCTCGCCCGGGGACCGCGACAGCAGCGTGGCCACGCCGTCCACGTGCCCCTGGACGATGTGCCCGCCGAGCCGCCCGTTCACCGGGACGGCCCGCTCCAGGTTCACCTTGGTGCCGGGCACGACCGCGCCGAGGCTGGAGCGCTTGAGCGTCTCGGGCATCAGCTCCACGCTGAACGTGCCGTCGGTGCTGCCCTCGGGGTCGACGACGGTGAGGCAGACGCCGTTGACGGCGATCGAGTCGCCGTGGCGGGCGTCGGAGGTGACCGTCCCCGCGCGGATGGTGAACACCACCACGTCCGCGTCCTCCCGCACCGCGGTGACCTCGCCGATCTCCTCGACGATCCCGGTGAACATGCCCGCTCTCCCTTCGCGCCTGCCGGCTGCAACCCGCCGGGCAGCCCGTTCGTTCCCGATCAGGTCCAGCGGTGGGCAGACACGGCCCGCACCCGCTCGCGCAGCGCCTCCACCGCGCGCGCCGGGTCGTCGGCGCCGTACACCGCCGAACCGGCCACGAAGCAGTCGACCCCGGCCTCGGCCGCCGCCTCGATGGTGTCGGCGTTGATGCCGCCGTCGATCTCGATGAGGAGCGTGAGGTGGCCGGTGTCGACGAGCCGACGCGCGGTGCGCACCTTCTCGAGGACCTCGGGGATGAACTCCTGGCCGCCGAAGCCCGGCTCGACGCTCATCACCAGCAGCGTGTCGTAGTGGCGCAGCGTCTCCAGATGCGGCTCGAGCGGCGTGCCCGGCTTGATCGACAGACCGGCGCGGGCGCCCGCGGCGCGCAGGTCCTTCGCCAGCGCCACCGGCTCGCGGGCCGCCTCGACGTGCACCGTGACGTTGTGGGCGCCCGCCTCGGCGTAGCCGACCGCCCACCGTTCCGGGTTCTCGATCATGAGGTGGCAGTCGAGCGGCAGCTCGGTGGCCTTGCGCAACGACTGCACCACGGGCAGGCCGAGCGTCAGGTTCGGCACGAAGTGGGCGTCCATCACGTCCACGTGCAGCCAGTCGGCCCCGCGCCCGGGCGGGCCGGTCACGGCGGCCGCCTCGTCGGCGAGCCGCGCGAAGTCGGCCGCGAGGATGCTCGGCGCGATCATGGGGTGCACCCGCCGAGCGTACGCCGACCCGGCGCGCGCGCCGGAGGGTCCCGAGCGTCAGCGTCGCCGCAGCAGCGCGAGGAACATCGCGTCGGTGCCGTGCCGGTGCGGCCACAGCTGCACGGTGGGTCCCTCGCCGAGGTCGGGCACGCCGGGCAGGCAGTCGCGCGCGTCGAGCTGCTCGACGTCCGGGTGGGCGCGGCGCACGGCGGCGAGCACGCCCACGGTCTCGGCCAGGTGCGGCGAGCAGGTCACGTACGCGACGACCCCGCCGGGCCGCACGTGGCGCAGCGCGGCGGCGAGCAGCTCCCGCTGCAGCGCGGTCAGCCCGGCGACGTCGGACGGCCGGCGCCGCCACCGGGCCTCCGGCCGGCGCCGCAGCGCCCCGAGGCCGGTGCACGGCGCGTCGACGAGCACGCGGTCGTAGGCCGCCTCCGGCAGCGGCGCCGCGCGCCCGTCGGCCTGGTGGACGGTCACGGGCAGCCCGTCGGTGGCCCGGCGGACCAGGCCCGCGCGGTGCTCGCTGGGCTCGACGGCGTCCAGCGTGCCGCCCTCGAGGCCCACGAGCCCGCCGAGCAGGGCCGCCTTGCCGCCGGGGCCCGCGCACAGGTCCAGCCAGCGGCCGCCGTCGGCGCCGTCCAGCGGGGCGCGGGTGAGGGCGAGCGCCACCAGCTGGCTGCCCTCGTCCTGCACGATCGCGAGCCCCTCGGCCACGGCGTCGATCTCGCCGACGTCGCCGCCGCCGGACGGCAGGTGCACGCCGTAGGGCGAATACGGCGCCTCCTCGCCGCCGGTGACGAGCGCGAGCTCGGTGGCGGTGATCTCGCCGGGGCGCGCGAGCAGGTGCACGGCGGGGCGGGCGTCGTCGGCGGCGAGGGCGGCGTCCAGCTCGGCGGCCGGGTCGGGCGAGCGGCCGAGCGCGTCGGCGAAGGCCTGGGCGATCCAGCGCGGGTGGGAGTGGGCGAACGCGGCGTGGCCCACCGGGTCCTCGTCGGCGGGCGGGGCGAGCGCCTCCACCCAGGCCCGCTCGTCGCGCTCGCCGACCCGGCGCAGCACGGCGTTGACGAACCCGCCCACCCGGCTGCCCGACTCGGCGCGCACCAGCTCGACGGTGGTGGCGACCGCGGCGTGCGGCGGGATCCGGGTGCGCAGCAGCTGGTAGGCGCCCAGCCGCAGCGCGTCGAGCACGCCCGGCTCCACCTTCGACAGCGGGCGGTCGGTGCACTCGTCGATCACGGCGTCGAGCAGGCCCTGGGCGCGCAGCGTGCCGTAGCCCAGCTCGGTGGCGAGCGCGGCGTCGCGGCCCTGCAGCCGGTAGCGGCGCAGGATCGCGGGGAGCGCGAGGTTGGCGTAGGCGTTGCGGGTGCGCACCGCGGTGAGCAGCTCGAGCGCGGCCAGCCGCGGCGGGTCCGGTTCGGGCGGGCGGGGCGGGCCCTGGCGGCCGCGCGGCGGCCCCGACCGGCGGGCACCGGCGCCGCGGTCGCGCCGCGGGCGGCGCGGCCCCTCCCGGCGCGGGCCCGTGCCCGTCATGTCAGCCGCTCCCCCGGCTCGATCCGCACGCCGCGGGCCCAGTCGGGCGCGGGCATGGCCCGCTTGCCCACCGGCCGCACCTCACCCAGCTGCAGGGGCGTGCCGCCGGTGCCGACGAGCACGCGCCGCTTCTCCGCCCGCAGCTCCCCCGGCGCGAGCCCGGGGGCGTCGTCGGGCCGGGTGACCGGGCCGATGCCGAGCCGCTCGCCGCGGAACGTCGTCCACGCGCCGGGCTCGGGCGTGACCGACCGGATCAGGCGGTCGATGGCGACCGGCGGGGCGGTCCAGTCGACGCGGGCGTCGGCGACGGTGACCTTCGGGGCGTGCGAGACGCCCTCGGCCGGCTGCGGCCGGGCCTCGAGGGTGCCGTCCTCGATCCCGTCGAGCGTGGCGACCATCAGCCGCGCGCCCGACTCCGCGAGCCTGCCGAGCAGGTCGCCCGCCGTGTCGGTGGGGCGCACCCGTTCGGTGACGACGCCGTAGACGGGCCCCGTGTCGAGCCCCTCCTCGAGCCGGAACGTGGTGGCGCCGGTGATCTCGTCGCCGTGGCGCAGCGCCGCCTGCACCGGCGCGGCCCCGCGCCAGGCGGGCAGCAGCGAGAAGTGCAGGTTCACCCAGCCGTACCTGGGGATGTCGAGCGCCTTGCGGGGCACGAGGGCGCCGTAGGCGACCACCGGGCAGCAGTCCGGGGCCAGCTCGGCGAGGCGCGTGAGGAAGTCCGGGTCCGACGGCCGGGCGGGGGTGAGCACCGGGATGCCCGCCTCGTCGGCGACCCGTCCGACCGGGGAGCGCACGAGCTTGCGGCCGCGGCCCGCCGGCGCGTCGGGGCGGGTCACCACGGCGACGACCTCGTGCCGCGGCGAGTCGAGCAGCGCCCGCAGGGTCACAACCGCGGCGTCGGGGGTGCCCGCGAAGACGAGCCGCACTACCTGACCTTCCCGAACAGCGGGTGCGGGCTCACCCGGATCTCGGGCACCTGGCCGTCGAACCAGTCCGCGGCGCGGATCTCGGCCATCGCCCGCCGCCGGGTCTCGGGGTCGAGGCGGTCGACGAACAGCACGCCGTCCAGGTGGTCGGTCTCGTGCTGGATGCACCGGGCCAGCAGCTCGGTGCCCTCGACGACGACCGGCTCGCCGTGCATGTTCCAGCCCCGCGCGACCACGTGCAGGTGGCGGCGGCAGTCCCAGCGCAGGCCGGGGATCGACAGGCACCCCTCCGGCCCGACCTGGTCCTCGTCGCCGATCGCGTCCCACGTGGGGTTGACCAGGTGGCCGGAGAAGCCGTCGCAGTTGTAGGTGAACACGCGCAGGCCCACCCCGAGCTGCGGGGCGGCGAGGCCGGCGCCTCCCTCGGCGTTCATCGTGTCGGTGAGGTCGGCCACGAGCTTGCGCAGCTCGGCGTCGAACGTGGTGACCTCCTCGGCGCGGGTGCGCAGCACCGGATCACCGAACAACCGGATGGGCAGGACGGACACGCATTTCCTCCAACGGGCGCCACGCGGACGATCAGGGGTGTCGGGAGCGGGGCGCGCGGCGGCGAGACCCCGATTCTGCCACGCGGCCCGCGGCCGGAACTCAGCCGATCTCCACGGGGTCGAGGCGGACGCGGACCGGGTCGGCGGCCTTGCGCGCGGTGCGCACCGCCTGCGCGGCGTGCAGCGCGGCGGCCAGCGCCTTGCCCCGCTCGCGCGGCACCCGCACCAGCGCCCGTTCCCGCACCTCGCCGTCGGCCTCCCGGCCGGGTTCGGGCCGCTCCGGCTCCAGCTCGACCGGCCCGAGCACCTCCGCCGACGGCAGCTCGCCGAGCACCGCGTCCACGACCTCGGCGACTGCGGCGGGCGGGCCGTCGACGGCGGCCATGCGCACCGCGGGCGGGAAGCCGACCTCGGCCCGCTGCGCCAGCTCGGCCGCGGCGTGCCCGGCCGGGTCCCAGCGCACCATGGCCTGCACGACGGGCAGCTCGGGGTCGGCCATCACGACCACCCGGCCCCCGTCGCCGTGCGGCACCACCAGCCCGGCCGCGGCGAGCCAGCGGCGCAGCGTCTCCTCGGCCACCCGCAGGTCGGGCCGCGACAGCAGCGCCCACCCGTCCAGCAGGAGGGCGGCGCCGTACCCCCCGGGCACCCGCGGCTCCGCCCCCGGGGTGACGACCACCAGCTCCGGGCGCTGGTCCGCGGCCGCGAGCACCGGCGCCCCGCCCCCGGACGCGCGGACCGTCGTGCCGGGGAAGGCCCGCCCCAGCTCGTCGGCGGTGCGCCCGGCGCCCACCACCCCGGCCCGCAGCCGCCGCGACCCGCACCCGGGGCAGCGGAACCCCGGTTCCGGGCGCCCGCACCAGCGGCAGTGCGGCAGCTCGGCGCCGCCGGCGTCCCCGGCGGGCCTGCCGGTGAAACCGAGCGGGCCCGCGCACTGGCGGCACCGGGCCGTCTCCCGGCAGGAGCCGCACGCGAGCCACGGCAGGTACCCCGAGCGCGGCACCTGCACGAGCACCGGGCGCCCCGCCGCGAGGGCCGAACGGGCCACCTCGAACGCGAGGTGCGGCAGCCGGGCCGCCCGCGCGTGCGGATCGCGGACGAGGTGGGCGTCGGTCTCGCCGACCGCGGTGACCCGCGGCATCGCGGCCCGGACCGCCGTCCGGTCGGCCACCACCTCGCGGGCCCAGCCGGACTCGACGAGCAGCTGCGCCTCCGCGGTGCGGGCGAACCCGCCGACCAGCAGCGCGGCGCCGACCCCGTGGGCGCGCAGCACGAGCACGTCGCGCACGTGCGGGTACGGCGCGCGCGGCTCGGCGTGCAGGTCGTCGCCGTCGTCCCACACGGCCAGCAGGCCGAGCCGCTGCACCGGGGCGAACGCCGCCGACCGGGTGCCGACGACCACGTCGACCTGCCCCCGCCGGACGGCGAGCCAGCGCCGGTACCGCTCGGCGGGCCCCAGGTCCGCGGTCAGCGCGACCACGGCGCCCGCGCCGAGCAGCCGTGCGCACGCCGCGTGCAGGGCGTCCACGTCGCGCTGGTCCGGCACCACGATCACCGCCCCGCGGCCGGCGGCGACCGTCGCGGCGGCGGCCTCCGCGAGCCGCTGCGGCCAGTCCTCCCCCGGCAGGGCCTGCCAGACCGCGTGCGCCGCCCGACCGCCCGCGAGGGCGTCGAGCAGCGCGGACCCGCGGCCGTAGCGGGACCACCCGTCCCGGGGCACGTCGGGGGGCGGCGCGGCCTCGCGCGGCGGCGGCGCCTCCGCCTCGACCCGGGCGTGCCGGGGCGGTACGGCGAGGCGCAGCACGTCGTAGAGCACGCCCGCGTACCGGTCGGCCACGGCCCGGCACAGGGCCGCGACCTCCGGCGTGAGCACCGGCTCGGCCGAGACCACCTTGTCCACCCACGCGAGGCGACCGGTGTGGCCGGACTCGGCGACCCGCTCGAGCAGGAACCCGTCGACGAGCCGCCCGGCGAACCGCACGCGCACCCGCACGCCCGGCTTCGCCTCGGCGTCGAGGTGCGTGGGCACGCGGTAGTCGAAGGGCCGGTCCAGGTGCGCGAGCGGCACGTCGACGGCCACCCGGGCGACCGGCAGCTCAGCCGCGGGCTGCCACTCACCGCGGTTGCGACCCCGTCGGGTCAGGGTGCTCACCACTCGGTGCTCACGCGGGCGCCCACCCGAGCCTGGAGGCGACGCCGGCGTCAGGCGCCCGCCGCGGCCTTCAGCGCGGCGGCGCGGTCGGTGCGCTCCCAGGGCAGGTCGATGTCGGTGCGCCCGAAGTGCCCGTACGCCGCGGTCTGGGCGTAGATCGGCCGCAGCAGGTCGAGGTCGCGGATGATCGCGGCCGGGCGCAGGTCGAACACCTCGGTGATCGCCGCCTGGATCTTGAGCGGGTCGACGCGCTCGGTGCCGAACGTCTCGACGAACAGGCCCACCGGGGCCGCCTTGCCGATCGCGTACGCCACCTGCACCTCGAGGCGTTCGGCGAGGCCCGCCGCGACCGCGTTCTTCGCGACCCAGCGCATGGCGTAGGCCGCCGAGCGGTCCACCTTCGACGGGTCCTTGCCGGAGAACGCACCGCCGCCGTGGCGGGCGAAGCCACCGTAGGTGTCGACGATGATCTTGCGACCGGTCAGACCCGCGTCGCCCATCGGGCCGCCCACGACGAACCGGCCCGTCGGGTTGACCAGCAGCCGGAAGTCGGAGACGTCGATGCCGAGGTCGGTGACCTCCGGGCCGACCACGTGCTCGCGGATGTCGGGCGTGAGCAGGCCGTCGATGTCGATGTCGGCGGCGTGCTGGGTGGACACGACCACCGTGTCCAGCCGGACCGCCTTGTCGCCGTCGTACTCGATCGTGACCTGCGTCTTGCCGTCCGGGCGCAGGTACGGCAGGAGGCCGGACTTGCGGGCCGCGGTGAGGCGGCGGGCCAGCCGGTGCGCGACCGCGATCGGCAGCGGCATCAGCTCCGGGGTGTCGGTGTTGGCGTAGCCGAACATCAGGCCCTGGTCGCCCGCGCCCTGGCGGGCGATCTCGTCCTCCGCCGCCTCGACCCGGGTCTCGTAGGCGGTGTCGACGCCCTGCGCGATGTCCGCGCTCTGGGCGCCGATCGCGACGTTGACGCCGCAGGAGGCGCCGTCGAAGCCCTTGGCCGACGAGTCGTAGCCGATCTCGAGGACCTTGTCCCGCACGAGCGTGGGGATGTCGGCGTAGGCGCTGGTGGTGACCTCGCCCGCCACGTGCACCTGCCCGGTGGTCACGAGCGTCTCCACCGCGACCCGGCTCCGCGGGTCCTGCGCCAGCAGCGCATCGAGGATGGTGTCGCTGATGGCGTCGCACATCTTGTCGGGGTGACCCTCGGTCACCGACTCGCTGGTGAACAGCCGCCGCCCTGGTGTCGCCACGCCCACTCCGTCCGCATCTCACTTCGGAATTCCACCCGGGTCCCACGCCACCCGGTGTTCGAACCGCGAGCGTAGTCGACGCGCCGACCGGGGCACGGGGCAGCGGGTAGGTCGCTCGACGAGCACGCAACGTCACGTCGTGCACGACACGCCCCGGACTCGTCAATCCATCCGGTGATGTTGCGCTGGGTAGCGAATCGGTAACGGAAACGCTCGTTGGTCCCCTGCGAAGGCCCACTTCTACGGAGGACACCTGATCATGAAGGCCCCCACGTCGTTGTTCGACCGACCCGGCCGCGCCACCGCTGCCGTGGGTGCGGTGGTCGCGGTCAGCGCGACCGCCGTCGTCGCCCTGCTCTCCGGGACCGCCACCGCGACGCCCGGTGCCGAGCAGCCGGGCCGCTGCACCAAGAACGTCAACGTGCGCGCGGAGCCCAGCACCTCCTCCCGGATCGTCGCCCTGTGCGAGGAGGGCACGGCGGTGAAGGTCGGTGAGTCCCGCGACGGGTTCCTGCGGCTGACCAACATGGGCGGCTGGGCCGCGCAGGAGTACATCTCCGTGAACGGGCGCGCGCCGGCCCCCGCCGCGCGCAACACCGACTCCGACGACGACAGCTCGAGCTCCGACCGCCGGTCCCGTCGCTCGACCGACGACTCCGACGACAGCAGCCGCTCCGAGCGCCAGGGCAGCCGCAGCAGCGACAGCAGCTCCGAGCGCAGCAGCTCCCGGGGCAGCGGGTCCGACAGCGGGTCCGACAGCAGCGGTTCGCAGAGCAGGGGCTCGCAGGACAGCAGCGCGAGCGACAGCAGCTCCGAGGAGAGCGAGGACGAGGACTCGACGGCGGCCGACGAGTCCGAGGAGGAGTCCGACGACTCCGAGGACACGAGCCGCGTGCACGCGCCCCGCTCGGGGGGTCTCGGCGGCCTGTTCCGCTGAGGCGGGGCCGGTGCTCCGCGGGGCGGGCTGCGCCGGGTGTCCCCGGACCCGCTCGCTGCGCCCGCCCCGCGGTCACCACCTCGCGTTCCGCGGCCGCCCGCGCCAGGCGCCTCAGGCCAGGCGGGCGGCCACCGCGTCCCACACCCGGGACGCCAGCAGGGCCTTGGAGCCCGGTTCGAGCTCCTGTTCGCTGCCGTCGGCGCCCAGCAGCCACCCCGCGTTGTCGGGCACCTCGAACGCCCGCCCGTCGCCGACGGCGTTGACCACCAGCAGGTCGCAGCCCTTGCGGGCGAGCTTCGCGCGGCCGTGGTGCAGCGGGTCGCCGGTCTCGTCCCCGGTCTCGGCGGCGAAACCGACCACCACCTGCCCCGGCTCCCGCGCGGCGACCAGCTCGACGAGGATGTCCGGGTTGAGCGCGAGCCGCAGCGGCGGCGGCTCCGACCCGTCCTTCTTGATCTTGTGCTCGGCCAGCGCCTCCGGCCGGAAGTCGGCCACGGCGGCGGCCATCACCACCGCGTCCGCGCCCTTGGCGGCGGCGTGCATCGCGTCGCGCAGCTCGAGCGCCGACCCGACCCGCACCACCTCGACCGCGGCCGGGTCGCCGAGGTCGGCCGTGTGCGCGGCCACGAGCGTGACCTGGGCGCCCCGCTGCGCCGCGACCCGCGCGAGCGCGTAGCCCTGGCGGCCCGACGAGCGGTTGCCGAGGTAGCGCACCGGGTCGAGGGCCTCGCGCGTGCCGCCCGCGGAGACGACGACGCGGCGGCCCTCCAGATCGCGGGGCAGCGCGTCGCCGCGTTCGAGCAGCAGCCGGGCCAGCTCGGCGATCTCGGCCGGCTCGGGCAGCCGACCCGGGCCGGTGTCGGCGCCGGTCAGCCGGCCGGAAGCGGGCTCCATGACGACCACGCCGCGGGAGCGCAGCAATTCCACGTTGGCGCGCGTGGCCGGGTGCTCCCACATCTCGGTGTGCATGGCCGGCGCGAACAGCACCGGGCACCGGGCGGTGAGCAGGGACGCGGTGAGCAGGTCGTCGGCGCGGCCGGCCGCGGCGCGCGCGATCAGGTCGGCGGTGGCCGGGGCGACGACGACGAGGTCGGCCTCCTTGCCGAGCCGCACGTGCGGCACTTCCGGGACGTCGGCGAAGACCCCGGTGTGCACCGGTTGCCCGGACAGGGCCTCGAACGTCGCGGCGCCGACGAACTCCAGCGCCGAGGCCGTCGGGAGCACCCGCACGGAGTGCCCGGTCTCGGTGAGCCGGCGCAGCAGCTCGGCGCTCTTGTAGGCGGCGATGCCCCCGGCGACACCCAACAGGACCCGGGGGCCGGGCACTACTCGCCCTCGGTGTGCTCGAGCAGCCCGGCCTGGATCTCGCGCATGGCGATCGACAGCGGCTTCTCGCGCGGACCCGGCTCGACGAGCGGGCCGACGTACTCCAGCAGGCCCTCGCCGAGCTGCGAGTAGTAGTCGTTGATCTGGCGGGCGCGCTTGGCGGCGTAGATCACCAGCGCGTACTTCGAGCTGACCTTGTCGAGCAGGTCGTCGATGGGCGGGTTGGTGATGCCCTCGGGGGTGGAACCGGCGACTGAACCGGTCATCGGCATGCTCACGAAGAAGACTCCTGGGGGAACGGCCGTACCGCGGGATCACCCGCGCCGACCAGCAATTCTACCAACCGGGACACGACGTCCTGCAGGTCGGCGTTGACGATGACCACGTCGAACTCGTCGCTGGCCGCGAGCTCCTCGCGGGCGGTCTGCAGGCGACGGCGGAACTGGGCTTCGGACTCGGTGCCCCGCTCGCGCAGCCGCCGCTCCAGCTCGGCGAGCGACGGCGGCGCGAGGAACACGGTGACCGCCTCGGGCAGGACGGCCTTGATGGTGCGGGCACCGGCGAGGTCGACCTCGACGAGCACCGGACGCCCCTCGACGAGGGCCCGCTCCACCGGCTCGCGCGGCGTGCCGGACCGTTGCAGGCCACCGTGGATCTCCGCCCACTCCAGCAGCTCGCCGCGGGCGATGAGCTCGTCGAAACGGGCGGGGTCGACGAAGTGGTAGTGCACCCCGTCGACCTCGCCCGGGCGGGGTGCGCGCGTCGTGACCGACACGCTGAAGTACATCTCCGGCAGCCGGCTGCGCAGCGCGTTGACCACGCTGGACTTGCCGACGCCGGAGGGGCCGGCCAGTACCACCAGCCGACCCCTCCGTACGCCTTCCGACACGCTGCTCAGTCTTCCAGAGCCCGAACCAGCGCGTTCGTCAGGACTCGAAGTCGGCAAGCAGCGCCTTGCGCTGCCGCTCGCCCAGCCCGCGCAGCCGGCGCGACGGCGCGATCTCCAGGCGCTCCATGATCTGAGCCGCCCGGACCTTGCCGACGCCCGGCATGGCCTCGAGCAGGGCCGAGACCTTCATCTTGCCCAGCACCTCGTCGGACTCCGACTGCTTCAGGACTTCCCCGATGGTCGTCCCTCCGCGCTTCAGCCGGTCCTTCAGCTCGGCCCGAGCCCGGCGCGCCGCAGCCGCCTTCTCCAGGGCGGCAGCACGCTGTTCCTCGGTCAGCTGGGGAAGGGCCACGGTCTCCTCCGTCTTTCTCCGTGCGGCCTGCAATCCAGGCGCATCCTCACCACCGTCGCGGGCCCCGGCCCGCGGCTCCCACCGAACGTACTCACGCCCGGCCGGGAAGGGGAAACGGGGGTCCACCTGCCGGTTCTCCCTCGGGGCCCACCCGTACGGGTGATACCACGGGAATGCGCCCGATCGTGGATTCAACCCGCCCACTCGGCGCACCGGAACGACCGTCGCCCCGCTCGCCACCGTACCCGCGCCCCTGCGGACCACCCGATCGTCGGATTCGCCCGAACCGCGGGCCCGTGGGCGGCCGCGCCGATCAGTCGTGCGGGCGCGCCGAGCTGCGCCGACCCGCTGTCGGCGGGTGCTCCGGCGCGACGAATGATCAGTTCGGTGATCCGCGGCACGGTGCCGGGGCCGGGGCGCGCCGGGCGCACGGTCGGCGCTCGTGGGCGCACGACGATCGGGCGCCTGCCCGAACCGGCCGTCGAGCACGGGCCAGGCGGCGGTCGCGGGCCGCACGAGCGGATCCCGCGCAACCGCGACGGCCTTGCGTCGGACGGCCGGCCGCCCGGGTGCATCCCCCGCGCGGCCTCCTGGTGGCGCCGCGCGGTGTGCCGGGTCGCTCCTCGCAGGTCGAGGGCGCTTGGCGTCGCTACGCGATCGCGTCGCGACCCTCGACCTGCGAGCCTCTGCGGCCCCCAACGGCAGGCTTCGCGGGCAGCCCGAGGGCCTGCCCAGCGGGGCGCGCGGCGCCGCCGGGAGGCGGTCTCACCGCGTGCGGGCGGGCTACTCCAGGGCCGCCAGCTCGTCGCGCAGCGACTCCGCCGCCGCCCGCAGGGCGGCGACGTCCGGGCCGGCCTTCAGCACGGAGCGGGCGGCCGCGGGCAGGACGATGCCCCGCAGGCCCGCGAAGATCCCGGGGATGTCCGCGGGGGCCGCGCCCTGGGCACCGAGGCCCGGCGCGAGCACCGGGCCGTTCACGGCGGACAGGTCGAGCCCGTGCTCGCGGGTGGCGCCGACGACCACCCCGACGTCGCCGAGCGGTTCGGCGCCGGCGTTGCGGGCCGCGGCGGCGTCCACCACGGCCTGGGCCGTGCAGCGCCCGCCGAACTCCGCCAGCTGCACCTCGGCGCCCTCCGGGTTGGAGGTGCGGGCGAGCACGAACGCCCCGCGCCCGGCGTCGGCGGCGGTGTCGAGCGCGGCCGTGAGCGACCCGAACCCGAGGTACGGCGAGAGCGTCACCGCGTCGGCGCCCAGCGGCGCCCCCACCCCGAGGTAGGCGTCGGCGTAGCCGTCCATGGTCGAGCCGATGTCGCCGCGCTTGACGTCGAGGATCGTGAGCGTCGGGGTGCCGGCGAACGCCGACAGCAGCTCCTCGAGCACCGCGATGCCGCGCGAGCCGTGCCGCTCGAAGAACGCCGACTGCGGCTTCACCACGGCCACCGTCCCGGCGAACGCCTCGGCGCAGGCCTGCGCGAACCGGGCGAGCCCGTCGCCGTCGTCGGTCAGCCCCCACGCGGCGAGCAGGCCCGGGTGCGGGTCGATGCCGGCGCAGAGCGGCCCGAGGTCGGCCACCGCGCGCACGAGGCGCTGCCCGAACGCCGCCGTCACGAGCGGGCCTTCTGCAGGCTCGCGTGGGCGTCCTGCAGCGAGCGGACGCCGATGCGGCCCGCCTTCATCGCCTCGATGCCCTGCACCGCCGCCCCGGCGCCCTGCACCGTGGTGATGCACGGGATCCCGCGGGCCACCGCCGCGGAGCGGATCTCGTAGCCGTCCACGCGGGGCCCGGCGTTGCCGTACGGGGTGTTGATGATCAGGTCGACGTCCCCGGCCAGGATCCGGTCGACGATCGTCTCGCCGCCCTCGTAGTGCTTGCGCACCACCGTGGCGGAGACGCCGTGGCGGCGCAGCACGTCGGCCGTGCCCGCGGTGGCGAGCACCTCGAAGCCGAGGTCGGCGAGCCGCAGCACCGGGAACACCATCGCGCGCTTGTCCCGGTCGGCGATCGACACGAACACCTTCCCGGACGTGGGCAGCGACCCGTACGCCCCGGCCTGCGACTTCGCGAACGCCGCGCCGAACGAGCCGTCGAAGCCCATGACCTCGCCGGTGGACTTCATCTCCGGCCCGAGCAGCGGGTCGACACCGTGGCCGTCGACGGTGCGGAACCGGTGGAACGGCAGCACCGCCTCCTTGACCGCGATCGGCGCGTCCGGCGGCAGCTCCCCGCCGTCGCCGGTGGCCGGGAGCATGCCCTCGGCGCGCAGCTCGGCGATCGTGGCGCCCATCATGATCCGCGCCGCCGCCTTGGCCAGCGGCACCGCGGTGGCCTTGGAGACGAACGGGACCGTGCGGGAGGCCCGCGGGTTGGCCTCCAGGACGTAGAGCGTCTCCCCGTGCAGGGCGTACTGCACGTTGAGCAGCCCGCGGACGCCGACGCCGTGGGCGATCGCCTCGGTGGAGCGGCGCACCCGCTCCAGCACGGAGCGGCCCAGGGTGATCGGCGGCAGGGCGCACGAGGAGTCGCCGGAGTGCACCCCGGCCTCCTCGATGTGCTCCATGACGCCGCCGATGAACACCTCGTGGCCGTCGCACAGCGCGTCGACGTCGATCTCGATGGCGTCGTCGAGGAACCGGTCGACGAGCACCGGCCGCTCCTCGCTGATCGCGGTGGCGCGCGAGATGTAGCCGGCGAGGGTCTCGTCGTCGTAGACGATCTCCATGCCCCGCCCGCCGAGCACGTACGACGGGCGCACCAGCACCGGGTAGCCGATGCGCGCCGCGATCGCGCGCGCCTCGTCGAACGACGTGGCCATGCCGAACGCGGGCGCGGGCAGGCCCGCCTTGCGCAGCACCTCGCCGAAGGCGCCGCGGTCCTCGGCGAGGTCGATCGCCGCCGCGGACGTGCCGACCACGGGCACCCCGGCCGCGGTGAGCCGCTGCGCGAGCCCGAGCGGGGTCTGCCCGCCCAGCTGCACGATGACGCCCGCGACGGTGCCGGACCGCTGCTCGGCGTGCACCACCTCGAGGACGTCCTCGAAGGTCAGCGGCTCGAAGTAGAGCCGGTCGGCCGTGTCGTAGTCGGTGGAGACGGTCTCCGGGTTGCAGTTGACCATGACGGTCTCGAACCCGGCCTCGCGCAACGCCATGACCGCGTGCACGCAGGAGTAGTCGAACTCGATGCCCTGCCCGATGCGGTTCGGCCCGGAGCCGAGGATGATCACCTTCGGCTTCTCGGTCTGCGGCGCGATCTCCGACTCCGCGGCGGGGTCGGTCTCGTAGGCGCTGTAGTGGTACGGCGTCTTCGCGGCGAACTCGGCCGCGCAGGTGTCGACCGTCTTGTAGACCGGCCGGATGCCGAGCCGGTGCCGCAGGGCGCGCACCCCGTCCTCGCCGGCCAGCTCCGGGCGCAGCGCCGCGAGCTGCCGGTCCGACAGCCCCGCCCGCTTCGCCCGCCGCAGCAGGGGCGCGTCGAGCACCGGGGCGTCGACGATCTCCTGGCGCAGCTCGGTGAGCGCCGCCACCTGGTCGACGAACCACGGGTCGATGCCCGACTCCGCGGCGACCTCGGCGACGCTGCGGCCCATCCGCAGCGCCCGCTCGACGGCGTAGATCCGCCCGTCCCGGCTCGCGGCGACGTCCGGCTCGCCGTCGGGGTCGGGCGTGGTCCAGAACCCGACGCGCGAGGTCTCCAGCGACCGCAGCGCCTTGCCGAGCGCCTCGGGGAACGAGCGGCCGAGCGCCATCACCTCGCCGACGCTCTTCATCGTGGTGGTGAGCTCGGGGTCGGCGCCGGGGAACTTCTCGAACGCGAACCGGGGCACCTTCACCACGACGTAGTCGAGCGTCGGCTCGAACGCGGCCGGGGTCTCGCCGGTGATGTCGTTGCGGATCTCGTCGAGCGTGTAGCCGATCGCCAGCCGGGCGGCGATCTTCGCGATGGGGAACCCGGTGGCCTTCGACGCGAGCGCCGAGGACCGCGACACCCGCGGGTTCATCTCGATGACGACGAGCCGGCCGGTCCTCGGGTGCACCGCGAACTGGATGTTGCAGCCGCCGGTGTCCACCCCGACCGCGCGCAGCACGGCGATGCCGACGTCGCGCATGTGCTGGTACTCGCGGTCGGTGAGCGTCATCGCCGGGGCGACGGTGATCGAGTCGCCGGTGTGGACGCCCATCGGGTCGAGGTTCTCGATCGAGCAGACGACCACGACGTTGTCGTTGCGGTCGCGCATCAGCTCGAGCTCGTACTCCTTCCACCCGAGCACCGACTCCTCGATGAGGACCTCGGTGACCGGCGAGGCGGCGAGCCCGGTGCCGGCGAGCCGCTCCAGCTCCTCCGGGGTGTGCGCCATGCCGGAGCCGAGGCCGCCCATCGTGAACGAGGGGCGGATGACGACCGGGAGGCCCAGCTCGGCGACGGCCGCCCGCACCTCCTCCATCGAGTGGCAGACCGCGCTGCGCGGCACGTCGCCGCCGACCGACTGCACGATCTCCTTGAACTTGAGCCGGTCCTCGCCGCGCTGGATGGCCTCGATGTCGGCGCCGATCAGCTCGACGCCGTAGCGCTCCAGCACCCCCTGCTCGTGCAGGGCGACCGCGGCGTTGAGCGCGGTCTGCCCGCCCAGGGTGGGCAGGATCGCGTCCGGCCGCTCCGCGGCGATCACCTGCTCCAGGAACTCGGGCGTGACCGGCTCGACGTAGGTGGCGTCGGCGAACTCGGGGTCGGTCATGATCGTGGCCGGGTTCGAGTTCACCAGCGAGACGCGGATGCCCTCGGACCGCAGCACGCGGCAGGCCTGCGTGCCGGAGTAGTCGAACTCGGCGGCCTGGCCGATGACGATCGGCCCGGAGCCGATCACCAGCACGTGCCGGATGTCGTCGCGCCTGGGCATCAGCTGTTGCTCCCGTCCATGAGCTCGACGAACCGGTCGAACAGGTCCTGCGCGTCGTGCGGGCCCGCGGCGGCCTCGGGGTGGTACTGCACGCTGAACGCGGGCACGTCCACCGCGCGCAGGCCCTCCACGCAGCCGTCGTTCGGGCAGGTGTGGGTGATCTCGGCGGGGCCGAACGGGGTGTCGAACCGCTCCCCCGCCTCGCCCTCGACGGCGAACCCGTGGTTCTGCGAGGTGATCGCCACCCGGCCGGTGGCGTGCTCGACCACCGGGATGTTGATGCCGCGGTGGCCGTAGCGCAGCTTGTAGGTGCCGCGGCCGAGCGCACGGGCGAGGATCTGGTTGCCGAAGCAGATCCCGAACGTCGGGATCCGCCGGGCGAGCACCTGCCTGGTCAGCTCCACCGGGACGTCGGCGGTGGCCGGGTCGCCGGGCCCGTTGGCGATGAAGAACCCGTCCGGGGCGAGGTCGTCGATCTGCTCGATCGGGGTGTGGGCGGGCAGCACGTGCACCTCGATGCCGCGGGCGGCCATCATCCGCGGGGTGTTGTACTTGATCCCCACGTCGAGCGCGGCCACCCGGAACCGGCGTTCCCCGACCGCGGGCACGACGTAGGGCTCGGGGGTGGTCACCGCGCCGTAGAGGTCGGCGCCCTCCATCGGCGGGCTCGCGAGCACCCGCTCGAGCAGCTCGGCGTCGGGGGCCAGTGCGTCGCCGGAGAACACGCCCGCCCGCATGGCGCCGCGCTCGCGCAGGTGGCGCACCACGGCGCGGGTGTCGATGCCGGAGATCGCGACGACGCCCTGTTCGCGCAGCGCGTCCTCGAGCGAGCGGCGCGAGCGCCAGTTCGAGGGCGTGCGGGCGGGGTCGCGCACCGCGTAGCCGGCCACCTGGATGCCGCGGGACTCGTCGTCCTCGTCGTTCCAGCCGGTGTTGCCGATCTGCGGCGCGGTCTGCACCACGATCTGGCGGTGGTAGCTGGGGTCGGTGAGGGTCTCCTGGTAGCCGGTCATGCCGGTGGTGAACACCGCCTCGCCGAGCCCCTGGCCGCGGGCGCCGTAGGCCTCGCCGCGGAAGATCCGTCCGTCCTCGAGGACGAGAACCGCCGTCACGCCCGCACCTCCTCGTTCCTCGCCGTGATCCGCCCGCGCAGGACGGTGGCCGTCACCGCGGCGGGCAGTCGCATCCCCTCGAAGGGGGTGTTGGTGGCCTTGCTCGCCATCGCCGCGCCGCGCACGGTCCACACCGCGTCCGGGTCGACGACGGCGAACGTGGCGGGCTCGCCGACCGCGATCGGCCGCCCCTGGTCGGCAAGGCCCGCGATCTGCGCCGGCCGCTCCGACATCACGCGGGCGACGCCGCGCCAGTCCAGCAGGCCGGGCTCGACCATGGTGTGCACCACGACGGAGAGCGCCGTCTCCAGCCCCAGCATCCCGGGCTTGGCCGCGGCCCACTCCGTGTCCTTGTACTGGGCGGCGTGCGGGGCGTGGTCGGTGGCGACCACGTCGATGACGCCCTCGGCCAGCGCCGCGCGCATCGCCTTGGTGTCCTCGCCGGTGCGCAGGGGCGGGTTGACCTTGTTGACCGGGTCGTAGCTCGCGATCGCCGCGTCGGTGAGCAGCAGGTGGTGCGGCGTGACCTCGGCCGACACCCGCACGCCCCGCGCCTTCGCCGCCCGCAGCACCTCGACGGTGCGCGCGGACGAGACGTGGCAGACGTGCAGCGCCGCCCCGGCGTCGCGGGCCAGCGCGCAGTCGCGGGCCACGATCGTCTCCTCGGCGGCGGCCGGCCACCCGGCGAGGCCCAGCCGGGACGCGACCACGCCCTCGTGGGCCTGGGCGCCGACGGTGAGCCGGTGGTCCTCGGCGTGCTGGGCGATCACGACGTCGAGGGCGGAGGCGTACTCCAGCGCGCGCCGCATGATCACCGGGTCGTGCACGCAGCGGCCGTCGTCGGAGAACATCCGCACCTGGGCGCGGGAGCGCGCCATCGTGCCGAGCTCGGCCATCTTGACGCCCTCGAGCCCGACCGTGACCGCACCGACGGGGTGCACGTCGACCAGGCCGACCTCCTCGCCGCGGCGGCGCACGTGCTCCACGACGACCGCGGTGTCGGCGACGGGGTCGGTGTTGGGCATCGCGAAGACGGCGGTGTAGCCGCCGCGCGCTGCGGCGCGGGAGCCGGTCTCGATGGTCTCGGACTCCTCGCCGCCGGGCTCGCGGAGGTGGGTGTGCAGGTCGACGAACCCCGGCAGCAGCACGCCGCCCGCCGCGTCGAGGACCTCGACGCCGTCGGGCCGCTCGAGGCCGGCGCCGATGTCGGTCACCACGCCGTCGCGGACGAGCAGGTCGACGGCGTCCTCCCCGTACGGCCGCGCGTTCGTGATCAGCAGGTCAGTCATGAGAGCCTCCGCCGAGGTTCAGGAATGTGGCTTTCCTGCCCTCCAGGTTCGTGAATGTGGCTTTCCTGAACTTCTCCGGAGCACGCCGCCGGCTCATTCGGGGGCTCCGGCCAGCAGGTGGTACAGCACGGCCATGCGCACGTGCACGCCGTTGGCGACCTGCGCCAGGATCGTCGAGGCCGGGCTGTCGGCGACCGCGGGCGCGATCTCCATGCCGCGCACCATCGGGCCGGGGTGCATGACCACGGCGTGGTCGGGCAGCAGCCGCGCGCGCTCCTCGGTGAGGCCGTAGCCGATCGCGTACTCGCGCGCCGACGGGAAGAAGGCGCCGTGCATCCGCTCGGCCTGCACCCGCAGCATCATCACCGCGTCCAGGCCGGGCAGCTCGGCGTCCAGTTCGTGGCTCACCCGGCACGGCCACTGCTCCACGCCGACCGGCAGCAGCGTGGGCGGCGCGACCAGCACCACCTCGGCGCCGAGCGTCGCCAGCAGGAAGACGTTGGAGCGCGCGACCCGGCTGTGCAGCACGTCGCCGACGATCCCGACCCGCCGCCCGGCGATGCCGCCGAGCCGGTCACGCAGGGTCGCCGCGTCCAGCAGGGCCTGGGTGGGGTGCTCGTGGGTGCCGTCACCCGCGTTGACGATCGAGGTGTGGGTGCCGGTCTTGGCCGCGTCCCGGTCGACCCAGCCGGCCAGCCGGTGCGCCGCGCCGGAGGCGGGGTGCCGCACGATCACGCAGTCGGCGCCGACGGCCGAGAGCGTGAGCGCGGTGTCGCGCAGCGACTCGCCCTTGCCGACCGAGGACCCCGAGGCGCTGACGTTGACCGTGTCGGCGCTCATCCACTTGCCCGCGACCTCGAACGACACCCGGGTGCGGGTGGAGTTCTCGTAGAACATCGTGATCACGGTGCGGCCGCGCAGGGTCGGCAGCTTGCGCACCTCGCGGCCCAGCAGCGCCTGCTTGAGCCGGTCGGCGGTGTCGAGCAGGCCGGTCGCGGAGGCGGCGTCGAGGTCGGTGACCGAGAGCAGGTGCTTCACGGCTGCACCGCCTTCCGCAGCCGCACCGCGTCGGTCCCGTCGATCTCCTCCAGCAGCACCAGCACCTGCTCGTCGCGGGCGGTGGGCACGTTCTTGCCCACGTAGTCGGCGCGGATCGGCAGCTCGCGGTGCCCGCGGTCGACCAGCACCGCGAGCTGCACCGCGCGCGGGCGCCCGTGGTCGCCGAGCGCGTCGAGCGCGGCGCGGACCGTGCGGCCGGACATCAGCACGTCGTCGACGAGCACGACGAGCGCGTCGTCGAGCCCTCCCTCGGGCACGGCGGTGTCCTCCAGCGCGCGGGCCGGGCGGCGGCGCAGGTCGTCGCGGTACAGGGTGGGGTCGACCGCGCCGACGCGGATCGGCGTGCCCTCGAACTCGGCGATCGCCGCGGCGAGCCGCCGCGCGAGCACCACGCCGCGGGTGGGGATGCCGATCAGCACGACGTCGGCCAGGCCGCCCGGCCCGGTGGCCGTCTTCTCGATGATCTGGTGCGCGATGCGCCTGATGGTGCGGGCGACGTCGGCAGCGCCGAGCAGCTCCCGGGCGGGAGCGCTCTCGCCTGCCGGGTCCCCGCGGCGGTGCTCCGCCACAGAGATTCTCCTTCCCCGCCTCACCGGACGGGCTTTAAAGGAACCGGTCATCCGGACGCTACCAGCGGCCCGCCCGCGACCCCCCGCTCGCGCGCCGCCGCATCGCGGATGTCACACCCCGTACCCTCCGCGGCCCCCCACACATACCCCACCCGTCACAGTGCGATGGTGCGGCTGAGACCATCTGGGGGGTCGTGCGCCCGCAGCGGACGGCGTAACGGCTGGCGGGGGACGCTCGATCAGCCGTTCGAGTGATCTGTGTCCACTGTGGCACCGGGAGGGGGACGACAACTTGACCGATTGTCGGGGCGAGCGCATGATTACTCTCCGTATCTAGGCATTGCTCCCTGGGTGGCCGCGGTTGCGGGGGGTCCACCCGGGCGCGAGGACCGGTGCCGTGTGCGCCGGGACAGCAGCACCACTGGAACAGCTCGGTCCCGCGGCCGAGCCAGCAGCAAGTGAGGAGGTCGCCAGATGGGCGACTACGCCAAGGCGCTCGGCGGGAAGCTCCGCGCCATCCGGCAGCAGCAGGGGTTGTCGCTGCACGGCGTCGAGCAGAAGTCCGGCGGTCGCTGGAAGGCCGTCGTGGTGGGCTCCTACGAGCGCGGTGACCGCGCCGTCACCGTGCAGAAGCTGGCCGAGCTGGCAGATTTCTACGGCGTTCCGGTCGCCGAGCTGCTTCCCGAGGGCCGCGTCCCGTCCGGGTCGGAGCCCGCCACGAAGATCGTGATCAACCTCGAACGGCTCCAGCAGCTCCCCGCCGACAAGGTCGGCCCGCTCGCCCGCTACGCCGCGGCGATCCAGAGCCAGCGCGGCGACTACAACGGCAAGGTGCTCTCGATCCGCTCCGAGGACCTCCGGTCGCTGTCGATCATCTACGACATGACGCCCGGTGAGCTCACCGACCAGCTGATCGACTGGGGCGTCCTGCCGCCCGAGGCCCGGCCCAGCGCCTGACCCAGCGGCCCGGTCCCGCGGCCCGGGCGCATCAGGCCGCGTAGCCCCCGTCCACGGGGAGCGCCACGCCGGTCACGAACGCGGCTCGATCCGAGCACAGGTAGGCCACGGCGAACCCGACCTCCTCGGGCTCGCCGACGCGCTTGATCGCCTGTGGGCGGATCAGCTCCTCCACGAACTCCGGCGGCGACGCGTCCATCAGCGGGGTGCGGATCGCGTTCGGGCAGACGGCGTTCACGCGCACGCCCGCTTCCCCGTACTCCTTCGCGGCGTTGCGCGTGAGCCCGATGATCCCGTGCTTGCTCGCGGTGTAGGGGCTGATCAGCGGCACGGCCTGCAGGCCCGCCACCGACGCGACGTTGACGATCGCGCCGCCGCCGCGCTCGACCATCGCCGGGATCTGGGCTCGCATGCCGAGGAACACGCCCTTCAGGTTCACGCCGAGGACGCGGTCGTACTCCTCCTCGGTCACGTCGGCGAGGGGCTTGTGCACGGCGATGCCGGCGTTGTTGACCGCGCAGTCGAGGCGACCGAACCGCTCCAGCGCGGCGGCCACGAGCGCGGCGCAGTCCCGCTCGGAGGTCACGTCGCACGGCGTGAACGCCGCCGTGCCGCCCTCGTCCTCGATCAGCGCCACGGTCTCCTCGCCGCCGCGTGCCGCCGACCCCAGGTCGGAGACCAGCACGGATGCGCCCTCGCGGGCCAGCTCGCGCGCGACGCCGCGGCCGATCCCGCCTGCCGCGCCGGTGACGACGGCGGCCTTCCCCGCGAGCAGGCCCACCGCTACGCCCCCTCCGTCCGGATCACGAGCTTCATCACATCCCCGGGGTGGTGCAACGCGTGCTCGACGGCGGCGGGCGCCTCCGCGAGCGGCACCTGGTGCGTGATCAGCCGCTCCACCTGCGCGCGGCGCCTGCCGACCAGCCGGACGGCCTCGGCGAAGTCCGCCGCGGTGCACACCGTGGAGCCGAGCACGTCGATCTCCTTCTCGGTGAAGGCGTTCACCGGCAGCTCGACCGTCCGGTGGGAGATGCCGACCACGACGACCCGCCCAGCGGGCGCCACCATCGCCACGCCGTCGGCGATGGCCGAGGGCACCCCGGTGCAGTCGACCACGACCGCGGGTCCGCCGCCCTCGGCCCACTCGCGGGCCTTCGGTACGACCCCGTCCGCCGTGGCGTCGAGTACGTCGGCCCCCGCCGCGGCCGCCGGGGCGAGCCGGCCCGCGGCGACGTCGGTGACCAGGACGCGGGCACCGCGGTCGAGGGCCCCGATCGTCACCGCCTGGCCGATCGGCCCGGCCCCGAGCACGACGACCCGCTCCCCCTCGGCCACCCTCCCGCGTTCGAGGGCCCGCACGGCGATCGACATCGGCTCGCAGAACGCGGCGGTGGCCGCCGGCAGCTCGCCGACGTCGAACACCTGGTCCGCCGCCACGACGACGCGTTCGGCCAGCGCGCCGTCGACGTGCACGCCCACCAGCCGGAAGTTCGGGCACGCGTTCCCGCGCCCCACCCGGCAGGCCCGGCACGTCCCGCACGACGACAGCGGGTGCACGGCCACCCGCCGCCCCACCGCGAGCCCGGGGGGACAGCCCGTGCCGAGCGCCTCCACCACGGCGGCGAACTCGTGGCCCTGCACGCGCGGGAACTGCGGGCCGAACGCGGGCGGCGTCCTCAGCTCCGCGGTGAGGAAGTGCAGGTCCGACCCGCAGATCCCGACGGCCTCCGGTCGCAGCAGCACCTGCCCGGCACCCGGCGCTCCCGGGTCGGGCACCTCGCCGACCTCCATGACCCCGGCCTCGCGGGTCACGACCGCCCGCATCACTCCCCCTGCGTGCACTGCCCCTCGAGGAACTGCCCCTCGAGGATCGGTGCGCCGGACGCTAGTGGGGCCGCCGCCGCGGCGCGGCCCCGCGCACCGCACCCGTGCACGGGCGCGCGGCAGCAGTGCACGACGGCGCGGATCGCGATCACCGCCCGGCTTCCCTTCCACCACGCGGGGACCCGCTTGACACCGCGTCGACGGCGCCGCTGTGATGGCTCGTGTTCCGAGGGGGACAGCCGATCGCGAGGAGGCGGTTCGACGATGGCCGTCCTCGTCGACACGCGCACCGTTCCGCCGCGGGAGCGGTTCGCCTGCTGGCACGAGGCCGCGTCGAAGATCTTCTTCCCGCTGCGGATCGCGCTGCGGCCCGACCGCTCTCCCGCGGAGCCGTTCTTCGGCCGCGTCCTCGGCCACCACCTCGGCCCCATCCAGGCGTTCCGCATCACCGGCGACCCGAACACCTGCCTGCGCACCCCGAGCACCATCCGCCAGGGCGATCCCGAGGAGCTGCAGCTGTACCTCGTGCGCCGCGGCGTCTGCCGGGTCGGTCAGGCCGACCGGGCGAGCGAGCTCGTGGCCGGGGACCTCACCACCCACGACACGTCCCGGCCGTTCACGATCGACGTCGTCTGCGACCGCGCCGACGGGCCGTTCGAGCTCATCGTCTTCAACTTCCCGAAGTACCTGCTCGGCCCGCACGCCGACCACATCGGGGCGCGCACGGCCCTGCGCATCCCGGGCGGAACGGGCCTCGCGGCCCACGTCGGCCCGTTCCTCGCCGGGCTCCTCGACGGGCTCGACGAGGGCACCGTCGCCGAGTCCGACGCGCTCGCCGACAGCATGGTCGGCCTGCTGCGGTCGCTGTTCGACACCGGCAGGCCCGCAGCGCCCGGCGACCCGGCGGCGCTGCTGCGCCACCGCATCCACGCCTACATCGAGGAGCACCTCGCCGACCCCGCCCTCGGCCCGGAGCGGATCGCGAACGCGCACTTCATCTCCGTGCGCTACCTGCACAAGCTGTTCCGCGCCGAGGGGATCACCGTGTCGCGGTTCGTGCAGCAGCGCAGGCTGGAGCGCTGCCGGCGCGACCTCGCCGACCCGGCGCTCGCCGGCTGCACCATCGAGTCGATCTGCAGCTCGTGGGGCATGACCAACCCCGACCACTTCAGCCGCGTGTTCCGGGCCACCTACGGCTGCCCGCCCCGGGAGTGGCGGGCGCGCGCGGTACGCGCTCGATCGGACGCCGTGCACGCTGGGGAAGGCCCCGGCGGCCGGGCCCGGGGAAGGTGACGCCATGACCGAGTTCTGGCACGACATCGCGCCCATCGAGAACGTCTTCCGGCCGGGCGCCCTGCCCGACCTGCACGTCTCCGACGGGCCGATCGACGACGACCGCTACTACGCCCCGCTGTCGGAGACGGTCGGCACCCGCCCGCTGTTCATCTCCACCAGCCAGAACCGCTGGTGCGACGTGCTCATGGCGCGCGGCGCGGGCCTGGTGAACCGGCACTACCACCCGCACCAGGTGTTCGCGTACACGATCTCGGGCAAGTGGGGCTACCTCGAGCACGACTGGGTCGCCACCGCGGGCGACTTCGTCTACGAGGCGCCGGGCGAGGGGCACACGCTCGTCACCTACGACATCGGCGAGCCGACCCGCATCACGTTCAACGTCACCGGGCCGCTGATCTGGCTGGACGAGAACGGCAAGCCGAACGGGACGTTCGACGTGTTCGACTACATCGACCTGTGCCGCGAGCACTACGAGAAGGTGGGGCTGGGCGCCGACTTCGTCGACCGGTTCATCCGGTAGCCGGGCGGGGGCGCGGGCGTACGCTCGCCGGGTGAGCGAGGCCCGCGCCGGTCGGTCCCGGCTGTCGTCCTGGCTCTACGCGCTGCGCACCACCAACCCGCCGCCCGGCGGGCCGATGGACCCCGTCACCCTGTGGATCGTCGTGACCAGGGCCGCGGTGCTGCCGATGACCCTGGTCTCGGGGCTGGTGGCCGCCCTGCTCGCCGTCGGGGCGCCCGGCTTCGACGCAGGCCTGCTCGCGCTCGCCGTCGCCGGGATCGTGCTCGCGCACGTCGCCAACAACCTGATGAACGACCTGTTCGACGCGCAGGCGGGCAGCGACACCGCAACCTACCCCCGCGCCCTCTACGCGCCGCACCCGGTGCTGTCCGGCCTGGTCTCGCGGCGCACGCTGATCACCGCGATCGTGCTGGTCAACGCGGCCGACCTGGTGATCCTCGCGGTGCTCGCGGCGGCGCGGGGGCTGCCGGTGGTGGCGTTCGCGGTGGCCGGCTTCGTGCTGAGCGTCGCCTACACCGCGCCACCGCTGCGGCTGAAGAAGCGCGGGCTCGGGGAGCCGGACGTGCTCGTGGTGTGGGGCCCGCTCATGGTCGGCGGCACCTACTACGCCGCGACGGGGTCCATCACGTGGCCGGTGCTGCTCGCGTCGCTGCCCTACGGCCTGCTGTGCACGACCGTGCTGATGGGCAAGCACGTCGACAAGATCCCGTTCGATGCGCCGCAGGGCATCCGCACGCTGCCGGTGATCCTCGGCGAACGCCGCGCCCGCGCCGTCACGCTCGGGCTGATGGTCGCCTTCTACGCGCTGGTGGCCGGCTGCGTCCTCGTGGGCGCGATGCCGTGGCCAGCGCTCGTCGCGGTGCTCGCGCTGCCGCGGCTGGCGAAGGTGTGGCCGCACTTCCGCCGCCCGCCGCCGCAGGAGCCGCCGGCGGGCTTCCCGGTGTGGCCGCTGTGGTACGCGGCGCTCGCCTGGGTGCACGTGCGCCAGGCCGGCGCCCTGCTGGTGTTCGGCCTGGCGGTCGGTGCGGTGCTCTCGCCGGTGGCGGGCTAGCTGTCCCACCCATGGAGGTTGGTGACGTGATGGTCGGGGACACGCGAGATGGGATGATCTTGCTTTAGGGAGGACCTCCAGGCGAGGTGTGGAGCTGCTGAAGGCGACCACACCGACGTCT
>Ga0310823_100155_pt1 | contig 90551 bp, 84 predicted proteins | sample P4_ome_3_FD_201316 | JGI IMG/M metagenome (GOLD analysis project Ga0310823, IMG submission 201316) | Sorghum-adapted microbial communities from Joint BioEnergy Institute, Emeryville, California, United States - P4_Day56_Rep3 | ecosystem: Engineered > Bioreactor > SSF (Solid state fermentation) >...
GTTCGCGGGGCCCTTGATGCGGCGGCGGGGCAACCCACGGTCCATCAACATTCCTTGCCGGTCTTACACCTGAAGGGAACGGCCAAGTGTGTTGTGCGCGGAAAGCTCTAGCCCGATTCGCGGGCACATAGCGTAAGCAGGGCAACTACCGGCAGCGGCCTCAGGCAAGATCGGGACGAGACTCGGCCGTAGACCTCCGTGACCGGCCGGAAGGCTGTCAATTCCCTCCCCTGCCATGTCAAGTCGGACGATGCCCGACCGCCTATCCTAACCGAAGGTGAGGCGCCGCCGATCGGTGCCCATCGTTCGGTACGCCGGGGCCAGCGGAGCATTGCGAGGGCATCATGAGCGAGGCCAAGGACGATTTCATCGCCCGTACCATCAAATACTGGAATCCGGGCAAGACACTCGAGTGGCAGCGGACCGGCGTCGACCTCGTCATCGATCGGCGCGAGGGCTACTACCTCTACGACCTGGATGGCCGGCGGCTGATCGACCTGCATCTCAACGGCGGCATCTACAGCCTCGGCCACCGCAATCCGGAAGTCATCGCCGCCGTGAAGGCGGGCATGGACCATTTCGACATCGGCAATCACCACTTCCCGGCGCTGATGCGCACGAAGCTCGCCGAGATGCTGGCGAAGCACACACCGGAAGGGCTGCAATACACGATGTACGGCTCGGGCGGTGGCGAGGCGATCGACATCGCGCTGAAGAGCGCGCGCCACGCCACCAAACGCCGGCGCATCATCTGTCTGCAGCGCTGCTATCACGGCCACACCGGTCTCGCCGTGAAGGTCGGGGACGACCGCTTCTCGAAACTCTTCCTCTCCGAAGCGGATCCCGACGAGGTAACCAAGGTGCCCTTCAACGATCTCGACGCCATGGAGCGCGAGATCATGAAAGGCGATGCGGCTTGCGTGATCATCGAAAGCATCCCCGCGACCTACGGCTTCCCCATGCCGAAGGACGGCTACCTCAAATCGATCAAGGCCATGTGCGAGAAGGTCGGCACGCTGTTCATCGCCGACGAGGTCCAGACCGGCCTCATGCGCTCCGGCGAGATGTGGTGCATCGACACATACGGCGTCGTGCCGGACATGGTGGTGATCGGAAAGGGCCTGTCCGGCGGGATCTATCCGATCTCCGCCGTCGTCGCCAACGAACGATCCGCCGCGTGGCTCAATGAGGACGGGTGGGGCCACATGTCGAGCTTCGGCGGTGCCGAGCTCGGCTGCATCGCAGCCCACAAGGTGCTCGAAATCTGCGCGCGCCCCGAAGTGCGCTCGCAGTGCCATTACATCGCCCATCACCTGCGCGTCGGCCTCAACCAGATTCAGGCGATCTACCCCGATTTCTTCGTCGGCATTCGCCAGCGCGGCCTGATCATGGGGCTCGAGTTCGATCACCCGGAGGGCGCCGTTTACGTCATGCGCCACGCATACAGGAACGGTATCTGGGCGATCTATTCCGCCCTCGATCCGCGCGCCCTCCAATTCAAGCCGGGCCTGCTATGCGACCGCGAGCTCTGCGACGAAGTTCTGAACCGGCTCGAGACCGCCATCGGCCAGGCGCGCGCGGAGGTCTTCGGGCCACGGGCGCGTGCGCCGCAACTTTCGGGCAGACGGGCGGCATCGGCCCGGGACACCGCGGCCGCCTGAGCCCGGCGACCGGCCGCCCCTAAGCCGGCGGAAACAGCCAGCACCAATAAGGCGATCAAGGGAGGGACCATGACCAGTTTCGATACTCTGCCGCACGAGCGGCAACTCGAGGTCCTGGAAGAGGTCGCTTCGACCGCCACAAAGCTCTACGACCTGCCGCGGGACGTCAGCGTATCCATGGTCAATCTTTCCGAGAACGCGACCTATTGCGTCGAGGCGCCCGAATCCGGCGACCGTTGGGCGTTGCGAATTTACCGCGACGGCTATCATAGCCGCAACGCGATCGCCTCCGAACTCGCCTGGATGCAGGCCTTGCGCCGGGATGGCGTGGCGACGACGCCGATCCCGCTGCCCGGACGCAACGGCGACCTGATCCAGGAGGCGGGCCACGCCACGATGCGGCGGCCACGCCACGTGGTCGTGTTCCATTGGGAGAGCGGGGAGGAACCGTCGGAAGACGAAGACCTGACGGCGAAGTTCGAGATCCTCGGGGAGATCACCGCCCGCATGCACGAGCATTCTCGGCAGTGGCGGCGCCCGGACGGCTTCGAGCGCCTCGTCTGGGACTTCGAGACGAGCATCGGCGACAAACCGCATTGGGGCCGCTGGCGCGACGGCATGGGAATCGACAAGGCGAAGGAGGCGCTGTTCGCCGAAACCGTAGCGGCCATTGGCCGCCGCCTTGAGCGCTTCGGCAAAGGTCCGGACCGTTTCGGCCTCGTCCACTGCGACATGCGCCTCGCCAATCTCCTGATCGATGGCGACGAGGTGAAACCGATCGATTTCGACGACTGCGGCTTCAGCTGGTATCTCTACGACGCCGCAACCACGGTCTCCTTCTTCGAGCACCAGCCCCACGTGCCGGAGCTCCTCGAAGCCTGGGCGAGGGGCTACCGCAAACGGCTCGACCTGCCCAAGGAGGATGAGGCGGAGATTCCGACCTTCGTCATGCTGCGCCGCCTGCTGCTCGTGGCATGGATCGGTTCACACGCCGAAACCGAGCTCGCGAAATCGATGGGCGTGCCCTACACGGAGGACACTGTGGCGCTCTGCGAGGATTACCTCCGCCGATTTGGATGACGGGGACCGGCTGGCAACGGCGCACCTGCGCACCCGATCATGCGGCCGGATAAGGCGCGGCCTGACGCGGGCACCGGACGCTGACGTGCCTTTGGCCGGCGACGGTCGGCGCGGAGTGCATCGCCGGCGGCGGACGCCGCGCGGAGCCGGCCTATTTGTCGCGCCCCTTGATGCCCTCGAGCGTCCTTAGGATGTGATCGCGGGCTTGTTCGGTCCCCTCGCGCGTCCCGGCGATGAAGACCCGGCCCGAGGCGCCGATCATCTGGCAATCGATCAGCGTGTTCCCGGGCGCGGCTTTTTCCGCCTCGTTGGCGGCGACCGCGGCGAAGAGCGCCGGCACCATCTCCACGAGCAGCAGGCATTCGCCAGGCAGCACCATCGATGCCTCGCGGTTGCGGTTGAGGATCACGGCATGCTGGTCCGTGACGTTCTCAACGATATCGGTGTAGAGCACCTTCGGCCTGAGCTGGTCGGTTGCCTTGGCACCGATGCCTTCGAGAATGGCGACACCGGCCGCATCGAGTTCGTCCGTGTCCGGGCTGTGCAGCTCCAGAATGCCGAACTGGCGCTCGACATAGAGCATGCCGGGCTCCGCCCCGGGCACCGACTTCAAGGCGAAGTCGGCGACCCGGTGAATCGCAAGCGCCGGCGCGATCTCCACGATGATCGAATGCATGCCTTCGAGCGGCACATAGCCCCGCGCGCGCGTCGGCGAGCCCATGTAGGCGGCGAACTGCCGCCTCAGGTTCTCGATCTTGAGATAGACGCGAAGCTCGGTCAAAGGCCGCTCCTTGCGTGCCGCTCGGTGGATCCGTGAGAGATCCGGCGCCGTCGACGCACCGGTCCGGATTCTACTTGGCGAGACCAAATTGCTTCACGACGTCGGCATGCGGCCGCGGGATGACATGGACGGAGACCACCTGCCCGACCTGGCCGGCCGCCTCTGCCCCCGCTTCGGTCGCGGCCTTGACCGCACCGACATCGCCCTGGACGAGCACCGAAACGAGGCCGGCGCCCACCTGCTCGCGCCCGACGATCGTGACATTGGCCGCCTTCACCATGGCGTCCGCTGCCGCGAAGGCGGCGACGTATCCCTTTGTCTCAACGAAACCGATCGCATTCGACATTTTCTGTCCTCCTGGGTCTCTACGCGTGTATCCGGGTTCTTCCGTTCGGTGCTCTGGTTAGCGTGTCGCTTTGGGGGGCGCCCGCGGTTCGTCGAGAATGCCGATGATCAGCGCATCGACCACCGATCTCGAATCCTTGAACCAGCCCTTTGCGACGGAACCTTGCGTGACGAGCACGCGCTCCCCATCGCCGGCCCCCAAAGGGTCATAGGCGATCGCACGTTCGCCGACGCCGTCCTCGCTCTCGAACGCGACTTCCAGGAGCGCGCCCCCCGGCAGTTCATCGAGACGCTTCGTCGCCCAAACCCTGCCGATTACGACACCGGTTCTCATGGCTTCTGCCTCACCAGTTCGACCTTGATCTCGCGCGCGCGGTCGCGCGCGAGCGGCGTGAGGACCACGCCCTTGCCGAGAATGATCCTGGCGTGCGTGGCGCCGAGCTCGACGACCTTGCTTTCGGTCAATACACCCGCGGTCATGTGATACGTGCCCTTCGGTCCCCGATCGGCCGCCGGGAGCGGCACCTGACGGGAGGTGGTCTGCGACCCGACCGCGGATGGAACGAACCGAATGCTGCCGGACAGGATCGCCGCCTTGAGATCCGGGTGCTCGGCGGCGTGGATGAGATCGCGTGCGAAGCGATCGAGGTCGGCGCCGGACTCCAGGTTGACGGCGACCTGAGCCGGCGTGCCCCGACCGAGCTTGGCGCGGAGCTCGCCCACGAGGCCCTCCGGGACGGGCGGCGGCGCGGCGGAGGCAACAGCATCGCCGAACGCCTCCGCGAGCGCCTGCCTGATGAGCGCCCGCAACTCGCCCCTGTCGATCCGGGTCGTCATCGGACCTCCTGCCTGACCTGAAGCGCGTGCTCCGCGGCGCGCGCCGCGGCACGGATGTCGCTTTCCTCGCCCGAGAGGTAGACGCGGCCCGTCGCCCCCATCATGCGATAGTCGACGATCTTGATGTTGGCGGCCTTCTCCGCCTCGTTCGCCGCGAGGATCGCATAGGCCGCGGGTTGCATCTCGAGCACGAACAGCGATTCGCCCGGCAGGATCATCGATCCGGACTTGTTCCGGTTGATCAGGAACGCGTGATAGTTGTCGACGCGCTTCACGACCCGCGCGGCGAGGATCTCGGGCTTCATGGCGTCCGCCTCGGAGGCACCGAGATATTCGAGCACGGCCTCGCCCGCCGCCTTGACCGATGCCGTCGAATGGGAGTGAAGCTCCAGATACCCATACTGGCGCTCGACCACCAGGATGCCGGGGCGAACGTCGACGCTCTTTACCGCGACGTCCGTGATGTTCTCGATCTCCAGTCCGGGCGCGACCTCGACGACGAGAGCCGCCATGTTGGTACGTGGCAGAAAGCCGCGCACGAAGGTGCCGAGATAGCACATCGTCTTCGGCTGGAGCTGATCGATGAAGATGTAGGAGCGGATCGTCGCCATGGTTTCGAAGCCCGCGGTTCCTCAGGGCCGCTCACGCTGGAACGCGCGGAGCTCTTCGAGAATGAGCCGGCGAATCTCGGCGCGCAGGTCGTCGAGCTCGATCTCGGTCGCGTCTCCCGGTGTGCCATCCGCGGCCCCGTGCTGAGCCGACGGCCGGCCACCCACCCAGTTGAAGGAATAGTCGATCCGTCCTTCGGGGAGGCGTGGCCTCGGCGAGGTCTCGGGGAGGTGCACGCCGTCGAACGAGTCGAAGGGCACCTCCGCCGCCTTGTTGTAGGCGAGGCGGGTCCACTGGACGAGATGCCCGGGGCCCACATTCTCCCCGACCGAGGATCGGCCGAAATACCCCGTGCCGACCGTCATGGTGGGACTGAGGAAGGTTTCGAATCCCGCCGCCCCGGTCGAGCAGCCGACGTTGACGGCCACCCTGAGGACGGGGAGCTCCGCACCGTAGCGCAGGATGATCGCCGGGTCGGACGCGTGGATCGTCGCCGAATGACCGGCGCCGGACCGGCGCACCATGGCGCGGGCCGCGATCAGCGCGGCGTCCCGGGTGGCCACCTCGTAGAAGCCGAGCACGGGACACAGCTTCTCCCGGCTCAGAGGATAGTCGTCGCCGATCCGTTCAAGCGGCACGAGCAGAACGCGGGTTCCGCGGGGCACGCGGATGCCGGCGCTCTCCGCGATCCGCTCTGCCGGCTTGCCGAGCAGGGAGATGTTGAACCGCCCGGCCGGGAACAGGTGGTCGGCAAGCCGCTCTCGCTCCTCCGGCGAGATCATGTGACACCCCTGCCGTTTGAGTTCGCCAACCAGCCGGTCAGCGATCGCGGCATGGGCGATGACCGCGGATTCGTTCGTGCAAAGTATCGAGTTGTCGAACGCCTTCGAGTCCGCGATACGCTTCGCGGCCTTGGCGACGTCGGCGGTTTCGTCGACATAGGCCGGACAGTTGCCCGGGCCGACGCCGAGGGCCGGATTGCCGGAGCTGTAGGCCGCCCGCACCATCGGCGAGCCGCCGGTCGCGAGGATGAGATTGATCCTGTCCGACTTCATGATGAAGTCGATGATCGGCATGGCCGGCTCGTCGATCACCTGGATCACGCCGTCCGGCGCACCCGCGGCCTCCGCGGTCCGCGCGATGAGGCGCGCGGCGTCGGCGCAGCAGGCCTTCGCCGCCGGGTGGGGGCTGATCACGATGACGTTCCGGGTGAGGAGCGCAAGGAGCGCCTTGTAGAAGACCGAGCAGACCGGATTTGTCGACGGCGTCAACGCGAAGATGACGCCGGCAGGCTTCGGGATCTCGACAAGCTTGCGCGCCGGATCGACGCGGAAGTCCGTGAAGTTGTCGTTCTTGTAGTGCTCGTAAAGCCCGATGGAACAGAGCTTGTTCTTGAGTTCCTTGTGGTCCGGATTGCCGAAGCCGGTTTCCTCGACCGCCCATTCCGCGTAGCGGCGCGCTTCTGCCGCGGCCGCGTCAGCGACGGCCCGGGCGATCGCCAACACCTCCGCGCGTGAGTAGGTCGAGAAGGCGGCGGCGGCCCAGCGCGCCTTCTCGACCATTTGGGCCGCGCGCCGCGGATCCTGCCTTGCCTCGATATCTTCTGCCACAACCGCCATGATCGACGCGCCCATGCGGCCCGAGACCACCCTAAGCCCCGTCGTGCCGCGCCCTTTGAAACCGATCGTACGAGTGTGCAGCCTAGGCCGCTTCGTCCCGGCCCGCTTGACAATGCGAAAGCCTTTCTTGACAGGAGGATCAGCCCCGGGACCGCTTGATGCGAAGCCGGGCTCGTGCGATCATGGCGCAAAGGTCGGAGCCATACCGATCGGAAGGGGAAGCGTCACCATGAAGGGGGACTATGTTCAGCGATCGTCGCGTGCCCGGTGCCCCTGACCTCATCGTAAACGGGCGTGCTCCGGGCGTTCTTGCCTCCGCCGCAACCGGCATCGTTGATTTCATCGAGCGTTTCGGCGGCGATGTCGACCGCATCTTCGGTCGCTTTCGCATGACGCCCGATATGACCGGCTCGCCGACCTTGAAGATCGAGCTCAGCACGTTCTGCGGCCTGTTCGAGGAATCGGCGAACCAGACCGACTGCGAGAATTTCGGCCTGTGGTTCGGCAACCAATTCCAACCGCGCGATCTCGGTATGTGGGGCTACGCCGCGGTCTCCTCGCCGACGCTTGGAAGCGCGCTCGAGAACCTCGTGCTGCTCTTCCGCTATCATCAGGAATCCTCGGTCATGCGGCTGAGACGCGGCGAGGACGGTCTCATTCGCCTCGAATACCAGATCACCGATCCCTCGATCATCGAGCGCCGGCAGGATGCGGAGCTCTCACTCGGCATGTTCCTGAATGTCATCCGCGAGTGCTGCGGGCGGCACTGGGCGCCGGAGGAGGTCCATTTCGAGCACCCGAAGCCCTCCATGGCCAAGGAACACGAACTCGCTTTCGACGCACCCGTCTATTTCAGCCAGCCGACCAACGCCTTGCTGTTCCAGCCGGAAATCCTGTCGCGGCCGATGCCCGGGCGCGATCCGAGGCTGCTGGCCTTGATGCAGATGTGCCTCGAGCAGCTGGGCTCCGAGGCCCCCGCCAACGACCTTTTGATCGACCGGCTGCGCACCACGATCCGGGCCAAGCTCCCGGAAGGGTATCCGGCCCTCGACCAGGTCGCCGAGCAGCTTCGTGTCTCGCAAAGCGCCATCCACCACGAACTCGGGGAAGCCGGGCTGACCTACACGGACCTTGTCGAGACGGTGCGGCGCGATCTTGCGATGTCTTACATCAAGCAGCGCCAACTCCCCTTCTCGGAGATCGCCATACTGCTCGGCTATTCGGAGCTATCGGCCTTCTCCCGCGCGTTCCGCCGCTGGACCGGCACATCCCCCCGCCAGTATCGCGCCCAGCGCTTGCGGGCGTGAGCGGATCGCGAAGAACGCGGAGCCTTGGCACCGGGGTCGCGGCAGGGGCCGACCCCGGTGCGCGAGCGCAGCTCAGGCCTGCTCCAGCGCCTCGACCGATTCGGGCAGGATCTGACCGCCGTCGACCACGATCGTCTGGCCGGTGATGTAGCCGGCTTCCTTTGACGCGAGAAACAGGGCGGCGTAGCCGATGTCCTCGACGCGCCCGAGGCGCTTGAGCGGGATCGAGGCGGCCATTGTCCTCAGGTAATCCTCGCCGAGCCCTTCGAGCCCCTCGGTGATGATGTTGCCGGGCATCACCGCGTTGATGGTGATGCCGTATTTGGCGAGTTCGATCGCTGCAGTGCGCAGGAAGCCGAGCTGACCTGCCTTGGAGGCGCCGTAATGGGACCACCCCGGGAAGCCCGTCACGGGCCCGGTGATCGATGAGGTGATCACGATTCGGCCCTCGCCGCTTTTCTTCAGGTGAGGAAGGGCGGCCTTGACCGCGAGGAAGGTCCCCTTGAGGTTGATCGTGATCACTTCGTCCCACTGCTCGGGTGTCATGTCTTCGAGGCGCGCCTGGGGGAACACGCCCGCATTCGCGCACAGCACGTCGATGCCGCCGTTGCGGTCTACGGCCGTTCTGGCCATGTCCTCCATGTCGGCAAGCTTGGTCACGTCGCCCGCGAAGGCGCTCGCGCCGTTGCCGATCTCCGCCGCCGCCGCCTCAGCCTGCTCGGCGTGGCGCGCTACGACGAGGACTTTCGCGCCCTGCGCCGCGAAGACGCGCGCGATACCCTTGCCGATACCCCTGCTCGCCCCCGTCACGATAACCGACTTGCCCTTGATCGACGTCAGCATGAAACCCCTCCTGTTGAGACGGCACTTGTTTGATTGAGCGACCGGCTTGAAGCACGGATCTGCGCCTGACGAGCCTTGGCCCGATCAGGATCACGAGAACAATCAGAATCGTGGAAACGACGAACGACGCGGTGCCGACCGTCGGTACAAGCGGCGAATAGCCCGAAACCATCTTCGCGTAGAGCCATTCGGGCAGCGTCTGGTCCGCGCCCGTCGTGAAAAGCGACAGCGGGAAGTTGCCCCAAGAGAGAAGAAAGGCGAACAGCCCGGCGGCAAGCACACCCGGCCAGAGCAACGGCAGGGTGATCTCCGTAAGGACCTGCCAAGTCGAGGCGCCCATGTCGCGCGCCGCCTCCTCAAGCGCCGGATCGAAGCTGTAGGCGCGGATCGCTATGATGAGCGTCGCGATCGGCGCGATCCAGACGAGGTGTGCGACGATCGCCGTTTTCCAGCTCGGTATGACGCCGAGGCCGTTGAACCACAACAAGAGAGCAAGGCCGAGCACGGCCTGCGGGAAAAAGATCGGCAACAGGATCAGCTTCTGGAACGACCGCCTGAAGCGCCACCGATAGCGTGCGAAGGCCAGCGCGCCGAAGAACCCGATGACCATCGCAACGACGGTCACGACCGCCGCGATCTTGAACGAGATCCAGACCAGATCGGCGACGGTCGCCGACACGGCGGCCTCCCGATACCAGTCGAATGTGTACCGCTTGATTGGAAAGGTCAGGTAACGCGCTTTCGAAACGGAAGCGAAGGCGACGGCAACGAGCGGCAGGTAGAGAAAGGCAAGACAGACGATGCCGTACACGACCAGCGCATACCTGGTCAGGGTCGAGTGCCTCATCGTTCTATCCGCGTCGTCCCATGATGCCGTCTAGGTCAACCCTGTTGAGGGCGATGAAGGCAAGAAGTCCGACGATCGCAATCAGGATCATCGCCAGCGCCGAACCGAGCGGCCAGTTCTGACCGTAGGTAAAGGCGGACTGGATCTCCTGGGTCATGACGATCATGACTTGTCCGCCGAGCAATTTCGACTCGGCGATCGCACCCGCCGCAAGGACGAAGGTCAGCAGCGTTCCGACGACGATTCCCGGCATGGCAAGGGGCAGATCGATCTCGAAGAATATCCTTGTACGTGAGGCGCCAAGGTCGCTCGCCGCCTGCCGGACCTCTTCGGGCACCATGGCGATGCCTTGGGCGAGCGGGAACAGCATGAACGGGAAATAGACGTAGACGAGGCCGAAGATCACAACGGGCACGTTGTAGAGCCAGCTGTCCATGGATATCCCCGTCCAGGCTTGCAGGGTGCCCAACAGCATGCCCCCCTTCATGAGCGTAAGCACCCAGCCGAACAGCCGTATATTCTCGGAGACGAACAGGCTGATGACGACGCCGATGGTGATTACGTGGGTGAACCTCCCGAAGACCTTGGCTATGCCATAGGCAAGCGGATAGCAGATCACGAACAGGACGACGGTTGCCGCGAACGCCATCCCGAGTGACCACAGGAGCGATCGGTAATAGCCCTGCTCCACGAATATCCGATAGTTTTCGAAGCTCGGCATGTGGAAGAGGTCGAAGACCCGGGGCGGCATCACGGAAAAGACCCCGACCACCAGAAGGGGAGCGACAAAGATCAGGAGCAGCAGGATGCTGAGCGGCAGCGAACTCAGGAATCCCTGACGCTCTTCCAGCCGGTCCACGGCGTCAGCGCTCCGCCGGCTCTCGGATCAGATGGACGCAGGAAAGCGGCCAGCCGATCGCGATTGGATCGCCGGGCGAACCGGCAAACCGGTCCTCGCGCAGCTTCTCGATGGTCAGCGTCCGCCCCGTCTCCGACCGAAGCTCGTATTGAATGCGGGAGCCGAGCGCGAACTCGTTGACGACGGTGCCCCGGACAACGCAGTCTGCGCTTTCGCCATCCGCCAGAAACCTGATGAACTCCGGACGAACCATCAGGACCGCCCGCGTGCCGGCCTCCAGACCGTTGGTCCTGGCGTTGATCTGCAGCGCCGGATCGCAGGAGACGAGCCGGCCGTCCGCGTCGCCCTCCACGTCGAACAGATTCACCTCGCCCATGAACTCCGCGACGAAACGCGACCGCGGCGACGAATAGATCTCGTCCGCGCTGCCAAGCTGTGCGATCCGCCCCTCGCGCATGATGGCGATCCGATCGCTCATGACCATCGCCTCTTCGAGCGAATGCGTAATGTAGACGAAGGTCTTGCCGGTCCGCCGGTGAAGGTCCTTCAGTTCCTTCTCGAGCGTCTTGCGCAGCCGATAATCGAGCGCCGACAGCGGCTCGTCGAAGAACAGAATCTCCGGATCGAAGGCGAGCGCTCGTGCGAGTGCGACACGCTGGCGTTCGCCGCCGGAGCATTGCTGCACCCTCTTGTCGTAGTAGTCTCGACTCAACCTGAGCAGATCGAGCAGTTCCAGCGCACGCGCCCGGCGTTCCGCCGGCCGCACGCCCCGAATCTTGAGCGGAAACTCGATGTTCTGGCCGACGGTCTTGTGCGGAAACAGGGCAAGCGACTGGAACACCATGCAGGTCGGCCGCTTGTTGGCCGGGACGTGGTTGATGAGCCGGCCGTTGAGATGAATCGTGCCTGCGCTTGGCTCGTCCATGCCGACGAGGAGGCGAACCAGCGTGGTCTTACCGCTGCCCGACGGCCCGACGATCGTCAGAAACTCTCCATCGACGATGTCGAGATCAATACCGTGCAACGCCGTGAAGGAGCCAAAGCGCTTCACGACATTCGAAAGCCGCAAAACCGTAGAAGGCATTCAGCCTTCCCTCTTCTGTTACGCCGTGGACGGGAACCAAGCCTGCGCCGGCCCCGGGACCGGAGGCGGCGCAGGACGGGCGGATTGGTCAGCCCCGCTTCGCGGCGTTGTAGATCTCGATCAGCCGGTCGTATGACGCGACGATCTGATAGTCGATCGAGCGCGCCATCTCCTCCTCCAGCGTGTCCCACTGGATCGCGTCGAGTTCGTCCTCGTCGAACAGCGCGAAGACATCGGGGTTGCCCATCTGCGAGACCGGATTGTAGGTGCCTTCGGCGAAGGCAACCTTCTTGCAGATCTCCGGCTGTTGGATGAACTCCAGAAACTCAGGCGCAAGCGACGAAGGATTCGGATTGTTGACGAGCGAGGTAAGTTCCACCCACACGACGCCGCCTTTGCCATCGACGGGGCCGGACTTCGGCGTGATCGCGCGCACCTGGGTCTGCCCGTCATAGCGGGCCGGCGAAGCGGTGTAGGTGCCGCCGGTGAAGTAGGCGTCGATTTCGCCGTTGATGAGCGCCGTGTTGAGGGCGACGAGATCGTCCGACAGCAGCTTGGCATTCGAGAAGATCGTTCGGGCCGTATCCTCGAACGTCTTCAGGCCGGCCTCGTCAAGCTCCTCGAATGGGTTGAGGTCGCCGGCGAGGCACATATGCATGATGTTCCAGTTGTCGTAGGTCAGGACCGCGTAGCGGCCCTTCATCTTCGGATCAAAGAACAGCTTGTAGCCCTGGTCTTCCGCGGTCTCGCGGGAAATCTTGTCGGTGTTGACCACGAAGCTGAACGGCCCGAAGCGCTGGACGACTCCGAGGAGATGCTCGCCGGAGGAGTCGTAGGCGAGTGGATAGTTACGGAACTCCGGCAGCATGAGCTCGTTGTAGGGCTCGAAGCGTGCCCGATCGAGCGGCTTGATGAGGTTCTCCGGAAAGAGCTGCTGCTGGGCCCAGGGCTGATTGACGTTGATGAGATCCCAGACGTTGACCTCGCCCGCCCGGAGCTTGTTGATCATGTCGGGGTCGGATGTGCCGCTCTCGGCCCGCACAGTTGCCTTGGGATACATGTCCCGGAACGGGCCAAGGACGTTGTCGGTGTTATAGCCCTCCCAGCAGAGGATATTGAGCTCGCTGTCGCGGGCGGCGTGCGCCGGCCTCGCGATGCCCGAGAAACCCGCCGCGACAGCGGCTGTCCAGAGGGCGGACTGACGAACGAAACTGCGCCGAGTGATCCCCTGCTTGCCCATGTTCACCTCCCTTGCCGAGCGGCAAAAGCCGCCGTGCTGCGCCCTGCTCGGCCTTTCGGCGTGGCCTCGTCAAACGCCGGTGCCTGCCTTAAAATCGAGCGGTGTCGGCCATCATGTATTGTTGCTCAGGCTTCGAACACCTGATTGTACAGACTACGGAGTGCAATCCTTTCTAGTCTTGACTTGAAGACGGGCAAACTTGACAGTGCCGCAGGCAACCGTTGGGAATTATTGCCTGCTCAACGCCTCGGCCGGTCGCGGCATCCACTGCTCATGACGCAAGACGAACGGGATCGGTGCGGATTCGGTGGCGGTCCGCATGTCGGCCGGGCCATCAACCAGGCTCTCCGTTGGATGAGCTTTCCAATCTGATCGACCGGATGCCGATCGAGCGGCCTCTGGCGGTGATCTCCTACACAGCCAAAGGTGAGCCGGTGCAACCGCCGCGCCGGCACTGTTCGAGCGAGAGCCCGTGGCTCTGTCGACAGGCTCGTCGGATGGCATCACGCCGCCGGGCGCGACGACATGCCGGTCCGGAATGCTTACTTCGGAATGGACGTCGTAAAGATGTGGCCGGCGACCGGATCCGGTTCCATTCCTTCGGCCGCGAGCCGCTCGAAGCTCCGGCGCAAGGCCGAAAGGTAAGCTTCGGCCGTCTCGACCTGGTCGCGCGGCGCCTCGAAGAGCGGCCGCGGCGAGGCGATCGCAAAGATCAGACTCGGCCCAAATGGCGGGCCGACCCGGTACACCTCCTCCGCGGCACCGAGGATCACCTGCCCGCCGGCCTCGACTCGATTGTCGGGCCTTTTCGGCGAAGGGAACAGGTGAACGACCTCCCCCTCCGAATCGATATAATCGACGTAGAGATACTGGTTGAACACCGGCGAGCCCGCGACTTCGATGATCAATCTGTCGCCTTCCCGGTACAGCCCGTCCGCGCGGTCGGGCCGGATCCGCGGTGCCGACGGCCCGTCGAGGTTGCCGCCCGTATAAGCCTGAAGGAGCGAAACGGCCTCCAGACAGGCGGGCCAGGCGCGCACGGCAACCGCATCGATCACGCGCTCCGGCCCGCCCGGGACGGCCGATAACGCGACGTCGAGCCGCAGCCGGTCCGCCTCGCTCGCCAGATGGCCAGCCACGCGAACCCGCCCGCCCGGGAGCGGCACCGCCGAAAGATCGGCGCAGGCGAAGGGACGCAGGGCGTCTTCCACGGCGGCGCGGATAACCTCCGGGTCCGGCTCCGGTTCGGGAGCGGGCGGCGTCGCAACGGCGGCCGTGGTGTCCAAAGGAACGATCGGCTCGGGTTCCGGTTCGGGAGCCGGAACGGGGGTGGACGCGACGGACGTGGCCGGAACCGGCTCCGGCGGCGCAGCCGGTGTCGCGCCGGCCTCACCGGGTTCGGCCGTCCTGCCGGGCGAGTCGACGGGGGATACCTGCGGACTCTCGTCCGCGCCCGCCACCGCCGACGGCGGCGCCTCCTCCGCCGGTGGGGCACCCGCCGTTGTCGGCCCCCGATCCGGTCCCAGAAAATACAGAGCACCGCCGGCCGCCACCGCCACCACACCGAGGGCGACCAGCCCGGCCACCAGCAGGCCCCTGCCGGACCGGCCCGATTCCGGGGCATTCTCCGGCGAGCCGCCATGCCGATGCCGCGGACCATCGGAACCGGAGCCCGCCGCGCGGGCCCCGTCGGATTCGCCTTGGCGGGCGCCTGCCTCCATCCCGATGAGGTCGCGCATGGATTGCGGCCGGTCCGCCGGGTCCGGCTGCAGCATCCGGCTCAGTTCGTCGCGCAGCTCCGGCGGCACGCGGCTCAGGTCGGGCACCGATCGGCGCGCTTCGATCACCGAGATCGGCGACATGCCCATGTCGAGCGGCTCACCGGCCGCTGCGGCCGCGAGCACCAGGCCCAGACTGTAGATGTCCGACCGGGCATCGATCACACCGCCGAACATCCCGAGCTGCTCCGGCGACACGAAGGAGTACTTTCCCGCGAAATCGTCGCCGACAATGGTAGCGGCGCCAGGGTCGGCCAGCTTCGCGATTCCGAAGTCGATGATCTTGGCGTTCTCGAGCCGCCCGCCCGGGAGGATCACGTTGTCGGGCGAGATGTCACGGTGGACGACACCTTTCTGATGCGCGGCCGCCAGCCCTCGCGCCAGCCGGTCGCGCAGCTTGCGAACCTCGTCCGGCCGCAACGGACGCTCTTTGACGAGGTCCGAGAGCGACGGCCCCTCGACGAACTCCATCACCAGATAGAGCCGACCGTTCTCGTCCCGGAAGACACCGTCATAGGCGACAACCGCGTCGTCGCGTACGTTGCGCAGGACCGAAGCCTCGCGACGGAAGAGGTCGACCACCTTCGGGTTGTCGGCGAGTTCCGGCAGGATGATCTTGATGGCGTGCTCGGTGCCGAGTTCGGCATGGCGCGCCCGGTAGATCTCGCCCATGCCGCCGCGGGCCAGGCGCCGCTCGATCCGGTAGGTGTGGCCGAGCAGGGTGCCCGGCGGAATCGTGCCGTGGGCGATATCGCCGGACGGCGTTGCGCCGCCGGCGGAGGGCCCTTCGGACCGCGGCGGAGCCCCGGAGAACCGGGTGGCGTCGTCCGCCGACTCGTCGCCGCCGGTCAAGCCGCCCTCGGGTGCTGCCAAATCCGATCGTAATCGTTCAAAGGCCCCCTCCCCTCTTGCGCGTCAGACCGGACCGCCGACCGGAAGTATTGCGGGCGCACCCCAGCGCGCGGTCAAGAGCCCCACTCCCGGCATTGGACGATGACGCTGGTGACGTTATCGACGGCGCCGCGCTCGAGCGCAAGGTCGAGCAAAACCTGCGCCGCCTCGGGCGCCGCCACGCGACTCAGGATTTCCTCGATCTCGTCATCGGTCAACATCTTGGTCAGCCCGTCGCTGCACAGCAGGAAAACGTCGTTCGGAAGAACCCGCTCGTGCCGCATCTCAAGCTCCAGCGTGTCCGTGGCGCCGACGGCTCGGGTCACGACGTTGGCCTGCGGGTGATCGCGCGCCGCCTCGGGGCGCACCAGACCGAGATTCACCAGTTCCTGCACGTGGCTGTGGTCGCGGCTGATCTGCCGCAGCCGTTCGTCGCGGAACAGGTAGAGGCGGCTGTCGCCGGCCCAGACGCAGGCAAAGTGCCGACCGTAGACGAGCAACGCGACGACGGTGCTCGCGATGACCTTACCGGCCCCCCGGCGGGCCGCCTCGGCCCGCAGCTCCCCGTTCGCGCGTTGCAGCCGCGCCTTGACCTCGCTGAGAAAGGTCGCCGCGTCGGCCGGGGGGGCGACCTTGTCCAGCTCCTCGACGATCAGGCGGCTCGCGATATCGCCGGCGTCGTGCCCGCCCATTCCGTCGGCCACCGCCCAAAGCCCGAGATCCGGCCGGTCGAGGCACGCGTCCTCGTTCAGCCGCCGAACCTTGCCGACATCGGTTCGGGCAGCGGAGAGATAGGCGTAGGACGGCCGGGGTCTGGGCGCGAGCGTATCGTCGATTGTCATGATGTCGCGCGCTCCGGCCTTCCGTCGGCCGCGGCCGGCTGCGCGGCCCAGCCCCATCGCTCCCAGTCGCCGTCGAGGAACGCGGCATAGCCGTCGATCCGGGGCAGCCCGGCGCAAGCCAGAAGCGATGGTTCGATCCGCTCGGACCCGGTGGTCCACCACAGGCTGTACCGCGGAAGGGCCGTCCGCAGAACCCCGTCGAGCAGGGCCGGATAGGCCGTTGCCGGACCCGACGGATCGACGGCAACCCGCCAGCCCCCGGGAGATGCCGCGGAGGCGGCCGGCGCGCCGGACGGCAAGCCGAGCGCGCAGAGATCAGCATCGAACCGGTCGAGATCGAAGCCGTCCTCCAGCGCCGTCAGCGCGAGCGCTTCCATCTCGTCGAACCAACCGCCCTGGCTCACCGGAAGGTCCGCGGGATTGCGGCATCCGGGCAGAGGCGCCGCCAGCACGAGCGGGAAATAGCGGCCGACCCGATCCACGCTCGGCATCACCAGGCCGGCGACCACGCTGGGGCCGCAGAGCCCGGCGCCGAGGGCGAAGCGCCAGACAGGGCAGGTCAGATAGGCCGGCAGCCACGTTTCGCCGAGCTGGTCGCGGCTGCGGCCGATGGCCGCCTGCATCCAGTCGTCCCACGGATCGAGGAACGACCGCGACAACCGGCGGGTGACGAAATCACCGCGCGAAGGCACCTTCCCGTGGAATCCAGGCCCGTGGAACTCGGGCCCCGGCTCACCGCCGCCGGGCCCGGCGCCGGACATCACAGCGAGTCCGGACACCGAAACGCCTCCAGGTCGGCCAGCGTGAACGGATTCATCACGCTGCCGGCGCGGAGATCGAAGGTGGCGCTGCGTCCACCCACGGTGAAGGTCACGGTGAATCGATCGCTCAACCCGCCGCTGACGATCTCGGACCGATCGAGCAGCCGGAACAAGGCCCAAGGGCCGTCCAATGTGACGCTCGACGGCTGCCCGGCGACCGATGGCGAGAACGAGACCCGAACCTGACTGCCGCCGGCGTTCGGCCACTGGAGCTGGACCGGAAGCGGCGGTCCGTGATTATAGCTGACCGTCTGCCCTTCGATGTCGAGCAGCACCTGGGTGGCCGACGCGTCGAGCGACACCGGCACCATTTCGAAACGGACGGAGGGCGCCGCGGCGCCGGCCGCGAAGAAGCTGTCGCGGATCGTCGCAGCCCGCTGGAACTGCGCCAGGACCGCGGGCGAGATCCCGAGATCGACATTGTCCACCGTGCGCCAGCGCCAGGGCACGCTGGACGTGTCCACGAACCGACGCAGATGGGTGTTGAAGAACGTGTCGATCAGCCCGCCCGGCGCGAACAACCGCGAGAAGTCGTCCAGGGTCACGTCGATCGCGCTGCCTTTGACCAGCGGATAGCGATTGTCGAGGGCACGCCGGCACAGCGGCAGGACATCGGACGTCCAGATGGCATTGAGCTGGGCCCGCGCGCCGCCGACGGTGAGGGTGGAGGCACCCTGCCCCACGGCGGTGAACCAGTCGCCCACCGGCGGGGGCAGACGCGTCGCCGCGACCTGGAGCTGCTGCGTGGCGCCGCCGCTTGCGCCGGCAGCGTCGAGCAGGGCTTCCCCGCGGGCCGTCGAGCCGGCGATCTGGTTGAGTTCGAGATAGAGCTGGTTGAGGGTCGCGAGAACGCCGTCGAGGGGCGGTGGCGCGCCGTCGGCGCCCTGCACCAGCTCGTGCAACGCCTTGAACCGATCGTCGACGAACTTGCCCGGCGCCTGCGCCCCCTCCGCGCTGCTCGCGCCCGTGGCTCCCGCGACGACCGCTGCAAGCCGGTCGGCGCCCGTCGGCACCGCCTGCGCGGCCTTGGCCGCCGCATCACTCACCGCCGCGGCGGGGTCCGCCGGTGTGGCGGTCTGCGGCGCCGCGGTCAGGGTGGTCTCCCGTGCGACGGCGACGAGCAGGTTCCGGATCGGCGAGTTCGGCCCCGACAGAATGTTCAACGTCTCGACCGCCTGCTGCAGGCCGGTGAAGGGCAGGATGCGAATGTCAGCGAGGAGCGCATCCCACTGCGTCACGTAGTCGTCGAGGTACAGGCTCATGACGTCGCGCTCGAGCCGGGCGAGCGCGTCGTCGTCCATCGCGATCTCCGATTGCGGCCCAAGCACCCAGCTCTCGCCGGCAACGGCGCGCGCGACGTCGGCCAGGGCCGGCCGGAACAGCCGATGGAATCCGTCATAGGTGTAGAGGCCGGGCACACCTTCCGAAAGCGGCCGGCCGGACGCCCGCACGAGCGTCCGCGCCGCGGCCGGACCGGCGTGATCGACGACCCGCCAGACGGGCAACTGCCGCGCCGGCGGGCTCTGCTTGATGAGGGCATAGGCCCGCTCGGCGAGCGGGAACTGGCTCAAGATCGATCGGGATTGCTTGATCACGCCGCCGTCGAGGGCGATTGCCGCCAGCGGCCCGGACAGCAGCGCGTCGAGGTGGCGGAGAAGCGCCGCGCGGACATCCGCGTTCGCCTCGCCCGGAAACGTCGCGCTCCAGTCGAGCTCCATCCAGCGCCGGACCAGCGCGGCGTCCATGGGCCCCTGTCCACCCAACATCAGATAGACTTTCAGCGCCTCGTACAGATAGTCGTGCTGCTGCGTGTTGAGGCGAAGCTGTTCCTCCAGTCGCAGCAGGAGCCGAGGCAGAAGCAGCGCGTTGAGCGCCCGGCGGTAGGCCAGAATCGACTGCGAGCCGAGCTTGTCGCCCTGGTAGAGCCCGAGCCTCATCGTCAGCGGGACGCCGGCCTCGCCCTGCTCGTAGCCCGCGGGCATGGCGCGGAGCGTATCGAGCGCCGGCAGCACGCGGTCCAGCCGCGTGTCCTCGACACGATTGAGATCGAGGCCGGACAGCTGCTCGTTGTACGTGGCCGCGCTTTCGCCGACAGCGGCGATCAGCCGCTTGTTCGCCGCATAGCTGTTGTACCACAGCCCGGCCATGCCCAGAACCAGCAGGGCCGCCAGCGCGAAGGCGCCGCGCTGGATCCAGAGGCGCCGCCGCTCGACCCGCGGATTCGAGCCGACGACGCCCGCTTCCGCGAACACGACGGCGCGGAGAAGGCGGGCGAGGAAATAGCTCCGCCCGCTCCCGCTGTAGGCCGACAGCCTCTGGCGGTCGATGCCGAAGGTCGAGGCCATGGCGCCCATCAACCGGTCGATCGGGGTCCCCTCCTGGGTGCCGCTCGTGAAGTAGACGCCGCGCAGCAGAGGGCGTTCCTCGAACCGGGTCGGTCGGAAGATCTCCTCAAGGAAGTCCTGCGCCGTCTGCTTGAAGGACGCGAACTGGGCTGGGAAGCCATAGATCAGGCTGCGCCGCTGGATATCCGGCTCCTCGTTGAGCCGCTCGAGCAGCCGGTCGTTGAGCCGTGCGACGAGCGCGTCGAACTCCTGGCCAAATGCGGCGATGGCCCCCTCGCCGCTCTTGCCGTCGTCAAGCGGGAAGGTCATCCCCCAGACCTGCTCCCGCTCCTCGCGCCCGAGGTCGTCGAAGAACTCGACGAACCCGGCGATGAGGTCGGCCTTGGTGAACAGGACGTAGATCGGGAACCGGACGCCGAGTTCGGTTTGCAGTTCCTGGATGCGCTGCTTGATCGCGCGCGCATGCGCGAAGCGTTCGGTCGAGGGCAGCGTCGCCAGATCCACGAGGCTGATTGCCACCAGCGCGCCGTTGATCGGCTGGCGCGGGCGCGACTTCTTCAGCAGACCGAGGAAACCGGACCAAGCGGCGCTGTCGACCTCCCGATGGCTGTCCTGGGTCGTGTAGCGGCCTGCGGTGTCGATCAGCACCGCCTCGTCGGTGAACCACCAGTCGCAATTGCGCGTGCCGCCGACGCCGCGCACGGCATCCTTGCCGAACCGGTCGGCCAGCGGAAAGCGAAGACCCGAATTGACGAGGGCAGTGGTCTTGCCCGACCCGGGCGGGCCGATCAGGATGTACCACGGCAGCTGGTAGAGATACTGCCGGCCCCCGCCGCCGAGCTTGGCCCGCTTCAGCAGCGTGAGTGCCTCCTGCAGGCGCTCCTTCAGGACCGCGACCTCCTCCGATGCCGCCGCCGCGGCGCTCGGGCCCGGACCGGTCGCGGCCGCGTCCTGCGCCAGGCCGTCGACCAGCTGCTCGTCGGTGCGCTTGGCCTTCATCAGGCTAAGGAGATTGCCGACGCCCCAGCCGACGAGGATCACCAGCGCGACGACGAACCGCGCGACGTCGCTCTCCAGCGGCCGGACGCTGCCGATCGCGATGAGCGGCCCGACAAACCAGATCAGCAGCGACAGGATGATCGCGCCGATCAGCGTGACGAACCACCGGGCCTTCAGGACGGAAAGAATGGCCTTGAACATGCTTTGCGAATCCGTCTCATGCGGAGATCGCCCGGTCTCGGGCCGAGCCGTTCGACCGTGCGGGACCAGAGAACTCCGTTCTCATTGCGCGGCAATACCTTGCTTCATCAGGATGAGCTCGATGCGCCGGTTCGCATTGCGGCCTTCGGCCGTGTCGTTGGAGGCGATCGGCTCGCTGTCGGCCCGGCCCTCCGCGGTGAGCCGCGCCGGGGCAACGCCCTGGTCGGCCAGGATCTTCAGCACGGCATCGGCGCGGGCCATGGACAGATGCCAGTTCGAGGGGAACCGCAGCGTGTGGATCGGCACGTTGTCGGTGTGCCCGGCGACGATGACCTGACCCGGCTCCTCTTGCAGTGCCGCCGCCACCCGTTGCAACAACGGCAGGTAGCCGTCCTCCACGCTCGCGCTTCCCGACCGGAACATGCCCTCGTTGCGGAGACGCACGGTGACCGTGCGTGCGTCCTCTTCGACAGCGACCAGTCCCTGGGCGATCTCCGGCTCGAGGAACTTGCTGATCCGTGCAAACAGCCCGTCGTCCACCGGCGGCGGCGGCGGGGCCAAGGGGGCGCGGGCAAGCGTCACCTCCCCGGTCGGCTGGAGGTTGGAAAGCTGCGCGAAGGTCGTGTCCGACGCCCGGTTGACCGCGTAGCTGAACCCCATGAACATGAACGTCAGCAAGGCCGCGGTCACCACGCCGACGACCCAGAGCGGGATGAAGGAAGTCATCGGCCGGTGCGCGGTCTCCTGTCCGCGCCAGTGCGGGGACAGTTCGCGTTCGAACTCGCCGCGGCGTTGACGCAGCGTGCGGAACAGCCCGTCCCGGATGCGGCTGAGCTCCGTCGCGCCGCGCGGGGCGACGCGCAGCCGTCCTTCGAAGCCGAGCGACAGGCAGAGATACATCAGCTCGAGCACCTCCCCGTTCCGGCCGGGGTCCTGATGCAGACGGTTCAGGATGTCGAAGAAGCGCTCGCCGCCGGTGACCTCGTTGTGGAAGGTGCTGACCATGCCGCGCTTGGGCCAGATGCTGTTGCTGCCCCAGGGCGTGTTGAGAACGATGTCGTCGAGGGTGGCGCACAGAACGTAGTGGCCGGCACGGACCGTCCCCGGCGGCAGGCCCGAGGCCAGCGCGGCGCTCTCGAACGCCTTGAACTCCCGGATGACCCGCTCGCGCAAACCTTCGACGTCGCGTTGCGTCGCGCTGCCGCGGAGGCGTATCGCCAGGCCAAGCAGCGATGCGGCGGCCGAGACGAGCGGATTCAGTCCGGTCCTCGCGATCGCAGACATGACCTCTGGCTCGGCCGCGCCCGGGCCCGGTGCCGGGCTTGCGGGCATCGGCCTCGCCGGCGCCCGCCCGCCCGGATTGGGCCGGATGATCGTCCGGTCGGCGTCGCCCGGATCGCCACCGTCCGGATGGGCAAACGGATCGTCTCGGCTCATCGGCGCTACCCCTTGATCGCCCAGAACTCCATCTCGAGACCCGGAAACTCACCGGCAACGTGGATGGCGAAGCCGCCCGAGGTTGCGAGCTGCTTCCAGTGCTGGCCGGACCGGTCCAGCTCGAAATACGTGACGCCGGCGTGATACGGGATCTGGCGCGGCGCGACCGGCAAGGGCCGCACCGCGATGCCCGGAAGCGCAACGTTGACGAGCTCGCGGATCTGCTCGACCGGGCCGATCTTGACCTGGTTGGGGAAGTTCCGCCGCAGCACCTCCGCCGGCATGTCCGCCCGCACCGCCAGCACGAAGCTGGCCGAGGTCAGCAGGCTGCGGTCGGTGATGGGTGCGACCCGGATGCCGTAGCGGCGTTCCTGCAAGGGCAACGGGATCGCGGTCTGTTCGAGAACGGCGCTCAGCGACTGCCGCAGTTCGGCCATCACCGGCGCGAAGCTGCCCTGCAGGTCGTCGTGCCGATAGGGCCGAAAGGCCGGCGGGCGCTTCCGCTTGGCGGTGAAGGTCGCCAGCTCCCCGGCCATCTGCACGGCGATCTGGTAGAGGGCTTCCGGGTGGATATCGGCGCTGGCCGCCAAGTGCGAAAGCAAGGGCTCGTACCGGTTGACCGTCTGCAGCAGGAGGAAATCGCTGATCTCTGCCACGCCCTTCGTGCCCGACTCGGAGACCCGGCCGGCGAGCGCCTCCCCGCGATGGTGGAACAGGCCCTGCAGCTCCGCCAGGAAACCGGTCAAGGCCGGAGCGGCCGCGCAGACGAGACTGGGCGGGATGTAGCGATCGTCGAGCACGACGTTCTTGTCGGCGCGGACCTCGACGATTCGTGCCAGGCCGAGGCAGACATAGCCGGCGCGCTCTTCGCTCTCCAGCATGAACCGGAGGCGCAGCTTACCGACCTGCAGCCGCGCGACGGATTCGGACCCGGCGTTCGTGTCGACGGCCTCGAACTCTGCGGTTCTATAGCGGGCGACGGTTTCGTCGGTGCCGGTGGGTTCCACCTCCACACCGCCCGGCTGGCGGACCGGCAGTGCGAGGTAGACCACGCAGTTTCGCGTGTTCTCCGGTAGATCGAGTGGCGCCGGATGGTCGCAGTCTTCCGGGATGCTGAAGGGTGTCCCATCCTCGAGGATGCCGCGGCAGGCGGTGACGGCGAACTTCCCGGTCGCCAGCAGTGCGCGATTGACCTGCAGCTCGGTGATTCCCCAGGAATGCGGCCGAAGCCCCGCCGTTCGTCCGCGGACCAGTTTCTCGACGTAACGGTCGAACTGCTGAAAATGCTGGGTCCGAAGGAACATCCCCTCGGACCATACGACTTTGTTATCCCAGGACATCGGACCGGCCGTAATGGTTGGCGGCAAAGGAATGGAGCGCCGGGGCGGCTTCGAGGCAAGCGGTCACGATTCACTCTCGTCCGGCACCAGCGATACGGAGAGCGCCCCGACCAGCGCATCCAACTTCGTCGTCTGGTTCGGCGGGACGGGTGCGACCGCGTGCCATTGCGCGCCGTCGAACTTCCGGTAGAAGACCGCCACGCCAAGGAATCGGGCATCGGGGCTCAACTCGCGGACCAGCGTCTGCGCCTGGCCAGGCAGCAGCACGACCTCCTCGCGGGCCAGCAGATCCGGCCCCAAGGTCGCCGCCTCGTTCTCGTAGAGCTGCAGGAAATCGACGGACCCGAACGCCGTGTTCGAGGCAAGATGATAGAGACGCATGACGACGGGGGACGGGCGACCGTTCGGATCCGGATTCAGATCCGCGGCGGGCTGCACCTCCAACTCGACCACCGCCGGCTTCGGCGCCGCCCCGGCACAGCCCCAAAGCGCGGCCGCGAGCAGGCAGGCGACCAGATTTCCCAGCCGTTTGGCCCCCCGCGCCGCCGGTCCGTCCTCAGACAACGGCGCCGCGCGGCCAAAACCGTCAGTGGCTGCCCTTGCATGCTGCGTCACCCCCTGTCCCCCCTTAACGTTCAAACGACTCCAAGAAATCATCGAGGCATTTTAAAGCGGCTAAGCCCGGTGATCGCCGTAATCCCGTCGAATCAACCTACAGCTTCTTGACCTGTTCTTCGTAAGCCCTGGCAAATGCGCGACCGAAGACGCCCTGAAAATCCTGCTCGGCCTCACTGGCGATCTCGCGGTAGAACGCTTCGTAGAGTTCCCAATAGCGCGCCTTCCGCGCGCCGGGGAGGATGCCGTCCAGGACCGACCCCTTCGTGAGGCGCTGCTTCAGCCCCTCCGGATCGAAGCGCTCCAACAGGGCGGTCAAGGCAACCTGCATCCCCGCCATCACGGCGAGCTGGTGCGCCTTGAGGTCCTTGAACCCCTCCTGCACCGCATCGATGGGCGACAGATAGCCCGGCCCGACCGGGCGCAGCATCGCAAGCAGCGCCTCGTCCACACTGACCGAAAACTTGAGCGGGTTGTTACCGGCCGACCGGATCACCGTCCGCTCGATGCGAAACTCGTTCTTGATGCTTGCCCGCGCCATCAGGATTTCGCGCAAGCCCTGCACCATTTCGCGAAAAGTCCGGCCGGCCGCGTGCATGAGCTCCGCGGCCTCCGCCTCCGCGATGCCGGCATTCTCCAGCCCGGCGCCGGCGAGAAACGCGCGAACGGGATCCGATTGGGCGAACGTCGAGGCCGGTCGCGTCGGCGACGGGGCCGGTTCCGGCCGCCCCTGCGGGGCGATGCTCCCAAGAGGCTCGGCCGGACCAAGCGGGTCCGAAGGATCAAACGGCTCCGGCGCACCACGCGGCGGCGCCTCGTCCAGAGGGCCAAGCAGGTCGTCGGCCCCGTCCTCGGCGTCCCAATCCTCGGGGATGAGATTCCGGGTGACGGCCGGTGGCCGGAAAAATTCCTGTTCCGAGGGCACATGGTCGGGATAGGAGCCAGCGCCCCAGTCATTGCCACCGTCCCCGCTGCCGAACAGATCGTCGTCATCCGGAAGCAGCGGGCCGGACGGGCCCGCCGCATCGGAAGCCGGCCTGTCCGTAAAGGACGACCCGGGCGGCGGACCCGAAGAGGCGGAAGGCCCATCCGGCTCGCCGAGCCAGGAATCGCGCGATGCCGCATCGCGGTCGATGCCGAACGGATCGAGATCGTCCGCGCCCCCGATCTCCTTCGCGATCAGCTCGGCAAACGGGTCAGGCTCGCGCGCCGCCGCCATGGTTGCGTCGGCGGCGGGCACATCCTGGGTGATCGTGACCTCAATCCGATAGTCGCCGAGGGAAAGGCGGTCGCCGTCCCGCAGGCGCGACCGGTTGCCGCGACCGATGGGCTCCGCGGCGCCGTTGAGGTAAACCCCGTTCGTGCTGGTGTCGGTGAGGACGTAGCCGCCATCCTCGAACGCGATTTCGCAGTGTCGCTTCGAAAGGTGCCGGTCGGGGTCGGGCAGCACCCAGTCGTTGTCCGGCGCGCGGCCAATGGTTATGCCGCGATGGTCCACCGCCTTGACCGGCTCGATCCCGCTATTTGCCTGCTGGCTGATGATCGTAAGCTTCAACGCCATGTCGTCACCCGATGCGCCGAACGCGCCGGCGAATCCTGTGAGCCTTGCATCTTAGGGCCGCGCCACGGCATCGGCACTCAGCCGCCGATCAGCACGGTCGGCAATCCGGCCACGATGACGCCGCCATGGGCGGTGCTGTCGCCCATCCGCGCCGCCGGAAGCGATCCGATCAGGACCGTCGCGCTGCCCTTCACGATCGTGTCGGGCGGGCCAACGCAGGTCGCGATGTCGCTGACCCGCGCCGCCGGGAGCGATCCGATCAGGACCGTCGGCAGGCCCTTGACGATCGGGCCGCCGACATGCGGCACCGGGCCGTTCGCCATCGGACAGGTATGCATGTCGGTCATGCGCGCCGCAGGCTGTCCCATGCTACCTCCTCACGCTCCCCAAGAATGCCGCGAGCGTCGGCCGGACATCCTTGGCCTGGCCGAATCTCCGGCGGCGCCTTCAAACCCTCGCACCCTTGCCGCTGCCGCCATTCGCGATATCGATCCCCTGCATAAGAAACCGCCGGAACTTCTCCTCCGCCCGCTCCGGCTCCGTCTGAACGGCGGCAAGCATTACCGCACCGGCCACCGCGGTTCCGGTCAGCTCCTCGCCCGGCGGAACGGGCGGCGCGTCCGGCGGCGCCATGCTGCCGCCGCTCCAGAAAGCCCCGACGGCAGCCCAACTCGACGGCGAGTCGAACCCGGCCGCCTCCGCGCAGGCCATCGCGGCGCGACGGGTCTCCTCGACCGGCTTGAGGACCCACGCCTCGGCCGCCTTCAAAGCCTCGATCACGGGCGGTTTCGCGTCTTCCGGCAGGCCGCCACGTGCGCACAGACAGGCCCACCAGACCGCCTCGCGTTTCGGCAGAGCATGAGCGAGGAATCGCACCGCGTCCGCATACTGCTCCCGCTTGATCAACAGGTCGAGAAACTGCGCCGGGGCCATGGTTTCGGTGAGGAGCGCCTGCGCCTCTTCGCCGAGGCCGGCCCGCCGGCCGACCTCCGCCGCCGTGGCCGCGGTGACCTTGGTCAGCGTTCCCAGCTCCACGGCTTCCCCTCTCCTCCGGCGGGCCGCGGCGCCGGCCCGTTGCAATGATACGCGTCACACACCCGAGACCCCCAAACCTTCGGCTAGTTGATCATCGTCAACGCGCCCTTCAGCACGAGTTGACCGGTGCCGTTCACCTGCACCATGACGCCCTTTACCTCAGCCAGGTTCTGCGCCTCGACCTTGATCATCATCCCCTTGAGCGTGATTCCCGACTGATCGATGGTGATGCTGTTCTGGCCAACCTTGAGCTCGATGGAGTTCTTCGCCTCCAGCGAGCTCTTCTGCTCGACGGTCACGGTCTGGTTTTTCTTGATCTTCGCCGTCTGATTGCCGCTGACCTCGAGGGAATCGTCGTTCTCGACAACACGCTCGAAATCCTTCTGCGCGTGGAAGTAGATGTGCTCCTTGCCCTTCTCGTCGCCGAATCTCAGTTCGTTGAAGTCGGCCTCACCGCCGCCCCAGCTCCGCGTCTTGATTCCGGACTGCGCCTTGTTGGACGGGTACGGTGGCAGTTTGTCGCCGTTATAGACGCATCCGACGACAATCGGCCGATCGGGATCGCCCTCAAGGAAATCGACGATCACCTCCATGTCGATCCGCGGGAGGAAAAAGGCCCCCCACTTGCGGCCGGCCCAGAGCTGCGCCACGCGCAGCCAGCAGGACTGCCTGTCTCTGTCCGGGCTGCCGCGCTCACTGCTCCAATGGAACTTGACCCTCACGCGGCCGTACTTGTCGTTGTAGTTGCTGTTCTCCGGCCCGTCGGTGACGATCGCCGTCTGCGGCCCGCGAACGACCGGCTTCGGCGTGACGCGGGGCGGGCGATAGGTGACACTCTCGGGAATGCAGGTGAAGTCGTTGTGGTATTGCGGCGGCGAGCCGTCACCGGCGAAGTGCGTGCGATCGGACGCAACGTGCCGGACCGACGTGATGACATAGCTGCCGTTCTCGCTCTCGGTTTCATCGTTCTTCAAGGTGAACTTCACGCCGGGCGAGAAGGCGCGAACGATGCCCCGGCCTTCGGACACCGCATAGCCGGCCTCTTCCTCCTCCATCCGGATCTTGGTCAGAGCCGCGCCACGCGTGCTATCGATGAAGCCGCCGGGGTAATCGAAGATCGGGTACTTTTGGGCATCCGGCGTCTTGAGGAGCGTGTTGGTCATGGCCTTCACGATCGCCGATTTCTCGTAATCGTAGTCCTGCTGTTCCCAACGGCCCGAGAGAAACTCGAAGGATGAGCGCCACGTCGAGACATGCTGGCCGAATTGGACCGCCTCGCCATCCTCGCATTTGACGTAGGCCGATCGCGCGTTCGCGAGAACGAGGGTGTGTTCGTTGGGCTTGTGCTTGAAGAAGTAGAAGATGCCTTCCTCCTCAAGCAGCCGCGAAACGAAATCGAAGTCGCTTTCCCGATACTGGACGCAGTACTCCCGCTCCGGGGTACTTATGCTCCCGACGGTCTCGAACCTGCCGGAGCCATGTTCCTGAAAGACCTTCTTGATGATGTCCAGGGTCGAGAGCTTCTCGAAGATTCGGCAATCGACCCTGCGCGTAAGGAACCACAGCCAGGGAACGACCTCGGCATAATAGCAGCGATAGTCGCGATTCCACATCGGTCCGGCCGCGAACCGCTTCACGATGCCGTTGAAACACCGCGGCTCGCCCCCGTCCCGGGCAATGTGTATCGTGACCTTCGTGCCGAGAATCCGTTCAGCGGCGATCGCGTCATCGGCCGACGCCATTTCGAGGCGGTAGAGGAAAGGCCGCGACAGCCTTTCCTCGCCTTCGAACGCGGTCAGGATCAGCTTGTCCTCGCCGAGGACGGTTTCGACCGAGAGGAACCGCCCGGTCTGTGTGATGTCGACTCCGGTCATCGGCCCTTCTTCCCGACTGCGTCCCGCTCGCGTATCGGCCGTTGCACCGAAGATGACGGCTCTAGCCGGCGCTTTCGTACCCGATCGCAGTACGTCCCCGAACCGGCTGTCGCATTACCGCCCGGCGATTCACCGTCACGCCGGACCGGATTGGCCGCGATCCCCTGCCGCCGCCCTACTTGGCCGGTCCGCAGTACGGGCCGGTCATATTCGGCAAATGCCGTCGAACCGCTCCGGTTAGGCAATCGAGCGGGGCTGCGCGCTCCGCCGTAACTGGCGGTCGCCACATACCCCGATCGGTGCCTACGCGCTCTTCGTCGTCGCCAGATCGTAGCTGGCCGTGACCGGCGAGCCGGTGTCGTTCCCCTCGCCGAGAGGCGTGTACTTCGTCTCGATCTTGGTGAAGTTGAAGCTGATGCTTTCGCTCGGGCGGTCACCATTCGTACTCACGCTGTAGCCGCTGACGAGCGCGTTTTCGAGCGTGTACTCCATGTAGGTCTTGCCCGGATTACCGGTGCTGACCAGATGGATCTGCACCTTCTTGCCCTTCTGGCCGGTGCAGGCCTCGGTGAACAGCTTCACCGAGGAGGCATCCATTAGCTTCGTGACGACCACTTCGCTGATCGAGGGCTCCGACGCCTCGCGGTTCTTGGCCGAACCGACGGGCGTCGAAATTCCCCGCCCGACGCCCCACTGCAAGCTGCTGATGTCGAGCCAATTCTTGTGCTCTTGATGCGTGACATCGCCATCGATGCCTTCGATCTTCATATATATTGCCATCGGGGACCCCCCTTGCCGTTTGCCTGTCGCACCAAAACCTTCAATGGATCACTCAGCTTCACCAAGCTCCGAGAGAACCCAAACGCATTACCGGCAATCAGGGAAAGCCTCAATTGCCCGCAATACGGAAGAGCCTGCGTGAAATTATTACCGCTTGATCGCGGACCCGAGATTCCCCTGAAACACTACTTGTCTAATCGGCGATACGATACTGAAAGCGCCCGTCACCGTCCACCGAAACATGTACGGCGCCGATCGACTTTCCGTCGGCCATCCGGGCCAGGAACTGGGCCGAGAGCTCCGGCAACAGTCCGCGGCTCAGGATATGCTCGACGTTGCGGGCGCCGCTTTCGACCTCGCGGCAGCGCTGCGCAATCGCGTCGATCAGCGCCGGATCATAGGTGAACTCGGCCTTGTAGGTCTCGACCACCCGCCGGCGGATACGGCCGAGCTGCAGCTCGATGATCTGCCGCATGATCTCGTCGCTCAGCGGGAAGTACGGGACCAGGGTGACCCGTCCGAGGAAGGCGGGCTTGAACACCTTCAGGAGCTCCGGCCGCAGGGCCTCCGCCAGCCCGGCCGCATCGGGCATGGTTTCGGGGTCGGCGCAAAGCTTGGCAATGGTGTCCGTCCCGGCGTTCGAGGTCATGATGATGACGGTGTTCTTGAAGTCGATGTCGCGCCCCTCGCCGTCCCGCAGCATCCCTTTGTCGAACACCTGGTAGAACACGTCCTGAACGCCCGGATGCGCCTTCTCCATCTCGTCGAGGAGGACGACGCCGTAAGGCCGGCGCCGCACCGCCTCGGTCAGCACGCCGCCCTCCCCATAGCCGACATAACCCGGGGGCGAGCCGACCAGCATGGAGACCTTATGCTCCTCCTTGAACTCCGACATGTTGATGACGGTCAGGTTCTGCTCGCCGCCGTAGAGAAGCTCGGCCAGGGTCAGCGCCGTTTCCGTCTTGCCGACGCCGCTCGTCCCGACCATCAGGAAAACGCCGATCGGCTTCCGCGGGTCCGCGAGCTTGGCTCGGGCCGTACGAATCGTCTGGGCGATCGCCTCGAGCGCATGGGACTGGCCGATGATCCGCTCCTCCATCCGTTCCCTGAGGGTCAGCACGGCGCGGATCTCGTTCGTGACCATGCGGCCGACCGGGATGCCGGTCCAGTTCGCCACTACCTCGGCGATCGCCTGGCCGTCGACGCAGACCTGCACCAGCGGCGATTCGCCCTGAATCTCGCGCAGCTCCGATTCGAGATTGACCAGCTCCGTCCGCCAAGCCTCGACCTGCCCGGGGTCGGCGGGCGCCTCCTGCGGCGCCTGACCGGCAGCGGCATCTGGCGCCGGCGGCTCCTGCCCGTTCTCCGGGCCGGCCGGTTCCGCCGCGCCGCCATGCGCCCGCTCGAGCTTGTCGCGCAGCGCGCGGATCCGGCCCACGAGATCGCGCTCCGTCTCCCACCGCGCCTCCAGCGCGGCGAGCTCGGCCTCCACCTCCTCCTTCTGCCGGGCCAGCTCTTCGAGCGCGGCACCGTGGTCGGCGCCGGCCGAGGCCTCCCGCTTCAGAATGTTGATCTCCGTTCCGAGGAGTTCGATGCGGCGGCGCCGGTCCTCGATGGCCGCGGGAACGGTCGTCTGGCTCATCGCCACGCGGGCGCAGGCGGTATCGAGCAGGCTTACCCCTTTGTCGGGGAGCTGCCGCCCGGCGATGTAGCGGTGCGAGAGCCGGACCGCCTCGACAACCGCCTCGTCCAGGATACGCACCTTGTGGTGCCGCTCGAGCGTCGCGACCAGGCCGCGCATCATGTCGACGGCGGAGGCCTCCGTCGGCTCCTCGACCTTGACCACCTGGAACCGGCGGGCAAGCGCCGCGTCCCGCTCGAAGTACTTCTTGTATTCCGCCCAGGTCGTGGCCGCGATCGTCCGAAGCTCGCCGCGCGCCAGCGCCGGCTTCAGCAGGTTCGCGGCATCGCCCTGTCCCGCCTGGCCGCCGGCGCCGATCATCGTGTGCGCCTCGTCGATGAAGAGGATGATCGGCTTGGGGGACGCCTTCACCTCTTCGATCACCGACTTGAGGCGGTTCTCGAACTCGCCCTTGACGCCCGCCCCGGCCTGCAGCAGGCCCAGATCCAACGTGCGAAGCGAGACCTGCCGAAGTGCCTCGGGCACGTCGCCGGCGGCGATGCGGAGCGCGAAGCCCTCGACCACGGCCGTCTTGCCGACGCCCGGCTCGCCCGTCAGGATCGGGTTGTTCTGTCGCCGACGGGTCAGGATGTCGATGACCTGCCGGATTTCCGAGTCGCGCCCCAGGACCGGGTCGATCTTGCCATCCCGTGCCTGCTGCGTCAGGTCGATGGTAAACTGATCGAGCGCCGGCGTGCTGGTGGGTCCCAACGGGGCGGCCGGCGCTTCCCCCTTGCCCTGGCCCGCGGCGGCGGATGGCATGGCGGCTTCGGCGGTATCCGCCGTGATCTTCGGCAGGTCCCGCCGCAGCGCCTCCGGCGCGATGCGGGCGAGCTGCGCCGACGCATCGCGACCGAGCGGCGCGAGCGATTCGTCGGCGAGGAGCGCGCACAGAAGGTGGCCGGAGCGAACGCGCGCGGCACCGTATTCGAGCGAAGCGAGAATCCAGGCCTCCCGCGCCAGGGAAACGAGATGCGGCGACAAGGCGGGCGCCCGCGTATTGCCGGTCTTCAGCCGGTCGAGCACCCGCGTGAGGTCCGCGGCGAGCCGCGACGAATCGATTTCGTAGTGCCGCAGGATGGCCGCGACATCGCTGTCCGGCGCTTCGAGCAGCTTGAGCAACCAATGCTCGATCTCGACGTTGTAGTGGCCGCGCGAGAGCGTGAGCCCGGCGGCCGCCTCCAGCGACCGACGGCACGGATCGTTGAGCTTTCCCACCAAGGATTTGAGATCGACAGCGGCCATCGCACCCCCCTAAACGCTGTGCCCTCGTCCTGATCGCCCGAATGCGGGAGCCGCGCCGCTTCCGGATCCGTCGCCGAACCAGGGATCTAGACGCAAACCGGCGAACCGGCTCTCCGTGAGCGCCGGTGCCAAGGCACCATGCCCTCCGGCGGGAGGAGCCGCCCCATTGGAGGACGGGACTTGAATGCGTCCATGATCGGCGTCGTCCCCCGGTTTCGCGACAGCGCCCACATTACAACGAAATATTAGGCAAATGAACGGTGACATTCCCTCGACGCACTAATTTTCCATTTGTCAAAAAGGACAATAACGCTCCCACAGCGGGGCCTTGTCCCGGAGGAGATCCGCCATCCATTCACGCAGAAGCGCCAGGCTTTCGGCCTCGTCCTCGACCGGCTCGCCGTTCTTGATCAGCTTTTCGCCGCGGGCGGCGATCGGACCCCAGACCAATCGCGCGAATTCCTCGGGGCTCCGTTCCGTGCCGGAGACCAGGCCGAAATAGCCCGCCAAATCGAGCGCGCTCGCGTACAGGCCGGTGCCGAACGCCGCCGCGGCCAGAGCGAGCTGGCTGTTCGTCGCCGCGTCCCGGGCGCGGCGGCCGGCCATCCGGTTGAAGCGCGCGGCGGCCGCTTCGCCCTTCCCGCCCACCTCGGGACCCATCGGAAGGGCCTGCCCCGAACCGACGAGCATACCGACCACCTCCTGCGCCGTGATGCTGGACTTTCCCTTGATCTCGGGCAGGTCGAGCAGTTCCCCGACGGTCCGCGGCCGGTCCGCAAGCGCATCGAGGATCGGACCATAGGCGCGAGGCTCGAGCGACGCCTCGCCGATCGGTACGTTGAGCTTCAGCCGCGCCCTCGATCGCGGGACCACCAGGGCAAGCCGAAGCTGCCGCAACCGCTCATCCTGCTGGGCGCGAGACAGACGCCGTGCGCCGCGGAGGAAAACGTCCTTGCGAAAGCGCCGATCGACGCAATAGTCCTTCAGCGTTTCCCGAAGCGACGAGTCACCGATGGGGGCCAGGAGATCCCTTTGGTGCGGCGTCAGGTTCAGGTCGGGGAAACCGTCCAGCAGGCTCGCCGGCGCGACGAAATCGAGCTTGGCCTCGGCCATCTCCCGGGCAACGTCGGCGTGATACAGCGGATTCCAGTTGCCGTTGAGATACTCGTGGACGAGGTACTCGAACCTTTCCCGCTTCGCCGTCCGGACGATCTCGGCCAGGAAGGGGTTGTTTCGCAGCGAACGGGCCTCGGCTTCCTTGAGCTGTTCGGCGAAGGCGAGGGCACGTCCCATCTGCCGGTCGCTGCGATCCGGAATGAGTTTCGCACAGTCGTTGAGCAGCCGCTGGACCGGAAGCGCTGCCGCCCAGCCCGGCATGGCGTTGTAGCTGACATAGGCGACTCCGCCGGGCTTCAGGTAACGCCTCAGGAAGTGCACGATCGCGCGACGGTTCTCCACGGAGACCCAGCTGTAGACCCCGTGCAGCGTCACGAAATCGAACTCCGGCAGGCCCGGCGGCGGATCGGCGACGAGTTCCTCGAAGCTTGTCTCGTAAAAGCGGATATTGGGAATTCCCGCCTCCTCCGCGTCCGCGCGAGCGCGGGCAATGTGCGCGGGGTTGAAGTCGACCGCGTGGAAGTCGCCCTGCGGGTTGGCCGCGGCAAGCAGCATCGCGGTGTATCCTTGGCCGCAGCCAAGCTCGCAGTAGGTGAAGCTCCGCTCGAGGCTGACCCCCTCCACGCCGGCGAAGAGGCAAACCAGGTTCAGATGGATCGGCGACTGATCGTGATAGAAGCCGGGGCTGTACTCGAGATCCGCGGCGTAGCCCGCTGTCCATGTGCTCACCGGTGATGACCTCCCTGAGCCGGAATTCGAAAACCGGATACGGTCAGGCTCTCTCCTCGCCCCTCGGCGGAGGGTCGCGCTTCTCGCGGACCGCGGCGACCGCGTCTAAACGTCATCGAGAGTGAACACCGCGTCCGACACATCCCGCGGATGCTCCCAATGCTTCAGCCACGTATTCCAGCCGAGGCGAGGCGCGTAATCGCCTTCACCGGCGAGCCGGCAGGCCGGAACCTCAGCCTTGATCAGCGTAAGCTGCACATCGTAGCCGAGGTCGGGCCCGACATAGGTGCGAACGAGATCGGCGAGCGCCCGCAGATGCACCCCGTCGGGCATGAACTGCACGAAGTCGGCGTAGCCGAGCGGACCGATATGGATGCGAAAGCTGCCCTGGACGTCCCAGACCCGGTCGCCGAGAACGGCATTTCCGTCGAGCCGCCCGAACCGGCCATCCGGGTGCGCCCGGTCCGGTAGCGCCGTCCGCTCGTCGGCCGCCAGTGCGGCCCATCGGCCGCGAAACTGCTCGATCCGGACCGGACGACCGAAATAGTCGGACAGGATTGCCTCCAGGCCGATGGCCGAGCGCGGCGCATGCGTCAGATGACCGGCGTAGAACAGCAACGTCTCGTCGTCGACCGCGAGCCGGCCGCGCAGATGCCCGGTGCCGAAGCCGAGAAGGGCGTAAAGGAGAGCGCTGATCGGATCGTCCGCCGTGTGCCGGCCGTGGCGTTCAAACGCGAAGGGCGGCCGGTACTTCTCCCAGGCCCGGACGAACAGCGAGATGAGCCGGTGATTGAACAGGTCGAGGAAGTCGCGAAGGGACAGGCTCTTGTCGCGGATGCTGCGGATCAGCATCTCGGTGTAGTGCTGCGGCAGCACGCCGCTCGGGCCCGTCAGCCCCATGAAGTTGACCGTCAACTCGGGCGGACCGGCGGGTCGCTCATTCGTCGGATCGGACGATCCGCGCTCCAGCCGGCTCACCGCGGTTGTCGGGAAGGACAGCGTCTGCCGCGCCCGGAATCTGACAGCCTCGCGGCGCGGGTCGCCGTCCTCGCCGACGGCGGGACGGCCCTCGAATCGTGGGTCCTCGGCTGCCCGGCGCGCCGCCTCCCGCTCGAGGATCCGGACCGCCTGAAAGAACTCGAAGCGATCGGCCTCCGCGTACAGGGCCTCGATCAGAGAAGCGTGCGGTCGCCTGCCCTTGGTGGCCATCTGCGAAGGATCCCTGATCGGCCCTTGACCGTCGCCGTGAGCCGCGTGAACGAATTGATGGAGGCGTAAAGCGCCAGGAAGCGCTCCAGCACCGCCGCGAGGAGGAACAGGCCGCTTTCCGAGAACTGCCGGTCATCGAACTCGATGGCGACCTCGACACCGCGGCAGAACGCCCCGTCGCGGGCCCCATCCTGCGACGGCGCCCGCGCGGTGCCGCGCCGGCTGCGAATGCTGAGAACGCTGTCGATGATCGCTCGCGTATCCGGCGAATCGCGGAAATCGTAGAGCTTCAGGATTTCGCGCAGCGCGCTGGCGCCGTCTTCGTGATCGGTGAGCGAAAGATGGCCGAGGGTGAGATGCGAGATCAACCGCCAGCGTCCGCCCTCGCGCATCGGCGGCCGCAGGGTCGGCGTCGGCGGCGTTATGCAGGCAACACTCGCGACGGCAGAGGTGCCCTCGACGAGCTGCAGATGCGGATGTCCGCCGCCGTAGGGGAGCCGCGCCGGCAGGTCGCGGTTGAGGCAGGTCGTCTCGACCGAGGCGATCCAGTCCGCCGGCGCCGACGGGTTGAAGTCGAGATCGACCAGCGACAGGAACATTTCGGTCCCGGTGTCGCGGAACCCGGCGGGCCGCCGCGTCGCGTGCCAGAACCCCGTCTGGCCCGTGGGATCGACCGCGTGCTTGACAGAATGGAAGGGCAGAAAAACGCGTTCCTCGCCGGTGGGTGAGCTCGCGCTGACCCGATCGATCGAGTACACCTCCAGGGCCGCCGGGCGCCGCGCATCGGGCACAACACGGTAGGACGATTCAGTGTGCGTGAGCTGGATCGGTTCGGCCCGCTGCCGGAACAGGTTGACCACCGGCGCGCAGCCCAGCGCGAAGCTCTCGGCCGAAACGCTCCGCTCCAGCTCGACCGAGCTGTGGTTCAGATAAAGAAACACCTCCAGCTTGTTGCCGGCCTCGAGCAGAACCTTTCCGGACAGGCGCGTGAGGTCGAAGAACAGGAACTTGTCGGGAAAGGCGAAGAACTCCGTCAATAGGCGGTAGCCGACGAACGACCGCGCCGGATAGGGAAGCATGCCCTCGTCGCGCTCGAATCCGACGGGCCGGATGCAGTCCGGTTCCAGGAACACCGGATTGGGATCGGTGGGGGAGTCGGCGAGCGCCACGAGAACGGTGTTGTTGAGGATCAGCTCGTAGAGCGCAAAGACATGCTGCGGCTGCCCGCGCAGAAAGAAGCGGAGCGACTCCGGCGCCAGCTGGGTGAAGGTCATCTCCTCCGACAGGCAGCGCAGGGTCAACCGCAACGACGCGACGGCGCCGCTGCCCGCGGTGCGCGGGCCGGTCGGCGCGACGAGGGGCCGCCCGGTCAGGCTGGCCGCTTGCAGGGTGATCGGCCACAGGGTCGCCGGGTAGCAGGTCCGGAACCGGCAGGTCTCTCCGCCGACCGCCTCCGTCTCGATCTCGGTCCCGGCCGGGACCGTGTAGGGGCCGGTCGATTCGGGCTGCCCCTTGAACTGGACGATGGCCATCGACGGAATCGGTGCCAGATAATGCGGGTAAAGAATGCCGAGCAGCGCGTCCGTAAGTTCCGGGAAGTCGTCGTCCAGCTTGCGGCGGATACGGGCCGTCAGAAAGGCGAAGGCTTCGATCAGGCGGCCGACATGCGGATCCTCGACCGCGTCCGCGCTCAGCCGCAGGCGGCCGGCGATCTTCGGATGCGCCTCGGCGAACTCCGCCGCCAGCCTTCGAATGTATGTCAGCTCGCGGTTGTAATAGGGAAGCAGTTCGTCAACCATCGCCCTTGCCAACAATCATGACGCTGCGCAAGGCCGGATCGAGAAAGGAGTCGAACGTCACCGGCTCGGGTGCGGGATCGGCATGCATCAAGGCCTCGATGCGGAACCGAAGGGTGCGATCAAGCCGCTCGGCGTTCTCGAGAAGCACGACCTTGACCGAGACGAACCGCGGCTCGTTGGCGCGGATCACCGCCTCGATCTCCCGCCGAAACGTCTCGCGCTGCTCGTCCGAACCGAGGCTGGCCGCGGTGAAATCCGACACACCGTAGGCAAGGAGCGACCGATCGAGTTCGGTCAGATCCTCCGGCCAGGACCGGCAGCGCTGCCGGGTGTTCAACAGCGCCTCCAGATCGCGACGGATGGCGTGCCGCAGCTCGGCCAAATGCTGGCCGCGCGATTTCGGCGGGTCGCGCGACAGCTCCGGATTGCTGTCGAGAAGCCGGTCCAGAACGGAAGGCTGGAGCGGCTGATCGGGATCTATCCTCGGCATGGTCGGCGTCGGTCAGCCGGCGGCCCTGTCGAACTCGATCCGGGAGATCTCCATGATGGCCTTGCTGCCATCGCCGACCAGGAAGCTGCGCTGCCCGATCCCCCGGACCGGCGCATCCTCTCCGCCGGTCCATTCCGTCACCCGGCCGAGCCGGGCACGGTCCTCCAGCTCTTCTTCGGCCGCGCCGCCACCCGCGCAGTAGATTGCCGGCAGATAGACCTCGCCCTCCGGGCCGTCGGCCACGACCATATGTGCGCGCCGCCACAGCAGGTCACGCGCCCGCTCCGGGGGCCGGAACTCCAGCGAGACCACGCTGTCGATCGGGATCCAGTAGTACTTTCCCGTGCTGGTGAGCACCTCGAAGAAGGACGCCGTCAGGTCGTCGAGATCGCGCATGTCGTCGAATGCCTGCCCGTCGCAGGTGCCGCTGACGGGCACGCGCTGCTCCTCGGCCTCGGCGAGGAGGCGCGCGGCCGCGGCCGGATCATTCTCGCGCAGTCGGATGGAGGCCTCGAGATGGAGCCGCAGGCCGGGCGAGACAGGCCCGACGAGCTCCGGCATTCGGCCCTCGGTAAAGAACTGCCGGCGCGCCAGGTCGGCCCGGACGAGCTGACGGAACAGTGCGATGCCGACCGCCGCCTTGGGGTCCTGTTCGGTCAGTACGTCGAGCTGCAAGTCCGCCCGCTCCAGGTTGCCTGCGAAGCACAGAAGCTCCGCAAGAAAGACGCGCCGATTTGCGTCCGTTGGATGGCCCTTGACCTCGGCGGTCATCGCCTGAATGGCTTCTTTGAGACGGCCTGCTTCGAAATGTTCCTTCGCGCCGAGCGTCATGGTGGGGTTTCCTCGCTGCTAAGCCCGCTCCGGGGCCAATTCGGTGACGAGCTTGAAAGCCGACAAGACCTGGTCGAGCTGGAAGTGCGGCTGAAGATGCACCGTGCAATGGTAGATGCCCGGTCTGCCCGGCGCCTCGCGAACCCGAACGTTTCCGGCGCGCAGCGGATAGCGAGCCTTTAACTCGGGCGAGGCATCGTCGTTGCCCGTGCAGTAGTTGTGCAGCCAGTTCTGCAAGAACGTCTCGCAGGCTTCCGGCGTAGTGAAAGAGCCGATCCGGTCGCGGCCGATGACCTTGATGTAATGGGCGAAGCGGGAGACGCACATTATGTACTGCAGCATCGTCGACAGCCGTGCATTCACGGTGGCGACGGGATCCTCGTAGCGCCTCGGGAGCTGCGCCGACTGGTTGCCGTAGAACACGGAATATTCCGTGTTCGCCGCCTTGCTCAGCGGAATGAAACCGAGGTCGCTCAACTCCTTCTCGCGCGTCTCCGAAATCGAGACGTCGGTCGAGTACTTGATGGCAATGCCCGGCTTGTCGGTCTCAAAGGATTCGACCGGCAGCCCGACGACGATTCCACCGCCGAGAACGTCGCGCCGGGCGCCGCGGATATCCGCAAACCAGCCGGAGGCCGCGAAGGCCTGGATGAGGACGGCGGCAAAGGCATAGGCCGCGTTGCACCACAGATGGCCTTCCCCCACATCCTCGCGGAAACGGAATCCGTCGACGCGCGATCCGTCGTCCCGGTGGGGGCGGCGGATCAGCAGGCGCGGCACCGTAAGACCGACGAAGCGCGCATCCTCGCTCTCCTGAAAACCTTTCCAGCGGTCGTATTCGCGCTGCCGGAAGGTCGCCTGCAGATCGAGCGGCAGACCGAGCTCCGAGAAGCTGTCGAGGCCGAACATCTGGGGCGTGCACCCGAGAATGACCGGCGCGAACGCGGCCGCAGCCACGTTGGACAGCGCCTTCAGTGCCGCCACATCGTCGGTCGGATGGTCGGGTCCGCGGCGATGCTGGACCTCGTAATCGCCGATCAGCACGCCGAAGGGCTCGCCGCCCGGCATGCCGAACTCTTCGCTGTAAATCTTCTCGAAGAGCTGGCTTTGGTCGAACTCGATCGCGCGCTCCAGATCGCGGCAGAGCTCGGCCCAGGTCGCGCTGAGGAGGCGGATCTTGACGCCATCGACCCCGTCGGCGATGTCCACGAGATAACGAAGACCGCGCCACGACGCCTCGAGCCGCTGCAGCCGCGGGTGGTGCAGGATGGCATTCACCTGGTCGGAAAGCAGCCGGTCGATTGCCGCGATGTCGCGGTCGAGCGCCCTAAGGATCCGGCTTCGGTCGTAAGGCGCCGCCAGCGTGCCGAACCATAGACGCAAGGCGTGGGGCCAGGAGCGCTCCGCAAGAAAGCGGTCCAGGCGCGTTCCGTCCGCGTCGCTGCCGGATGCTGCCGCGAGCACTTCTTCGCGGATGGGTCCATCCGTTCCGCCGGCAGATGGAGGCGACGAACCGCCAGCGGGAGTCCGGGACCCATCGGGCGCCCCGTCCTCCACCTCCGCTGACTCTGCTGTCATGCTCGGCCCAGTTCCGCTTGATCGCTTTGCGTAGCTGCGGGTTTCGCGCCCGGCCCGTCCGCGGGAGACAGGCCGGACGCGACGCGAAATCAAACCGAAGCCGTTCGCCGATGGCGAAAGCGAGCTTCGTCCGGCGGATCAGCCCAGCTGCGGGATCCGCGCGACCATCCGCAGCGAGGTCGTGAGTTCCTCCATCTGCAGCCAGGGCCGCATCCAGGCAACGGCGTTGTACGAGCCCGGCTTGCCGGGAATCTCCTTCACCACGACCTTGGCTTCGCGCAACGGATACTTGGCCTTCATCTCCTGGCCCGCATCCTCGTTGGCGTTGACGTAGTTGTTGATCCAGCGGTTAAGCCAAGCCTCGCAGTCCGAGGCCTCCATGAACGACCCGATCTTGTCGCGCGCCATAACCTTCAGGTAATGGGCGAACCGCGACGTCGCCATGATGTAGGGCAGCCGGGCCGAAATGGCGGCATTGGCCGTTGCCTCCGGCCGGTCGTACTTCTTCGGCTTCTGCGTCGTCTGCGAGCCGAAGAAGACGGCATAGTCGGTGTTCTTGTAATGGCACAACGGCAGGAAACCGAGCTTGCTCAGCTCCGCCTCGCGACGATCGGTGATGCCGATCTCCGTCGGACACTTCTGGTCCGGATCGCCATCGTCGCTGATGAAGACATGGGTGGGCAGATTATCCACTTTGCCGCCGCCTTCGGCGCCGCGGATCGCCGTGCACCAACCATGCTGAGCAAAGGCATCGGTGAGGCGACCGCCCAGCACATAGGCGGCGTTCATCCAGCAGTAATCGTCGTGCGCCATCGGTTTGGCCGCACCGCGCTCGTCCTTCGGAGCCTCTTCGAAGCCGAACTCCTCGACCGGCTTCGTCGCCTCGCCGTAAGGCAGACGGGCGAGCACGCGCGGCATCGCCAGCGTGACGAACCGGGAGTCCTCGCTCTCGCGGAAGCTCCGCCACTTCGCATATTCGGCGGATTCGAAGATCTTCTCCAGATCCCGCGGCTTCGACAGCTCGGTGTAGCTCTCGAACCCGAAGAGCTTCGGGCTCGCCGCCGAAATGAAGGGCGCAAACGCGGCCGCGGCGACATTCGACATGCTGCTCAGGAGCTCGATGTCTTCGGGATGGTTTGTGAACTCGTAATCGCCGATCAGCGCCCCGTAAGGCTCACCGCCCGGAGTGCCGAACTCGTTCTCGTATATCTTCTTGAAGATCTGGCTCTGGTCGAACTCCACGGCCTTGGAAAGGTCCTTGTAGAGTTCGCGCTTCGAGATGTTCAAGACGCGGATCTTCAGCGTCGCGCTGGTTTCCGAGTTCATCACCAGGTAATGCAGCCCGCGCCACGTCCCTTCGAGCTTCGTAAAGGACGGATGGTGCATGATCGCCGCGAGCTGCTTCGACATCTGCTCGTCGATCGCGGCGATCGCCTTGTTCAGCGTGACGGTCAGATTCTTGCTGTAGGTGACGGTGCCCTTCAGCGCCTCCTCGGTCAGCGTCCGCAGGAGTTCCTGGGCGTGCTCGGGCTCGGTCTGCTTGGTGGCAGAGATCGCCTGATCAAGCAGACTGACCTCCGTTTCCGTTTTGGCGGCCGCGGCTTCGGCCTGGCCGGACACTTCGGCAGCGCTCATTGTCCGCCCTCCTTCTCGCTATCCTCGCCGGACGATCCCTCGACCCCGAGCGCCGCCGAAAACTGCTTCAGTTCTTCGCTGTTCTGCAGCACGCGCTCCAAGACGGCCTCCAGGTCCTCCGACCGATCGATCTTCGTCATCAAATCCCTGAGATGGTTGCGGGTTTCCAGCAGCTTCTTGAGCGCCGGAACCTGTTCGACCACATTGGCCGGATTGAAATCGTCCATCGACCGGAACTTCAGGTTCACGGCCATCTCGCTGCCGTCGCCCTTGAGCGTATTCTCGACCTTGAGGTTCAGGCCGGGCGTCATTCGCGCCATGATGTCGTTGAAGTTGTCGCGGTCGATCTGAACGAACTTGCGGTCCTTGAGCGGCTTCAGAGGCTCGGTCGGATCGCCGGAGAAATCACCGAGAACGCCGACGACGAAGGGCAGCTCCCGCTCGAGCATCGCCCCTTCGGTCTCCACCTGATAGCTGATGTGAACACGCGGCTTACGAACGCGTTCGAGCTTGTCGTGAATACTTGCCATGCCCCCCCTCCAAGCAATACCGCCGTCGACGACGGAACGATTGCCAATCTACGGAAACGAAATTACCTGCAATTAGCGGAATATTATGGCCTTCTCAGGTCTCAAACGCACCCTGAATGCCTTGCCGCCAAACGCTCGTTCGGGTTTTTTTAACAAACCGCAGGTCTTCGCACAATTAGAACATGGGCAATTGGCGCAATTTACGCTTCCTCCGGCGGTTTGATCCCGGCCGCCACGAGGAAGGTTCGGCGCGCCTCCTGGTCCGGCATCAACTCCGCCAGAAGCGCAGGCAGCGGCATCCGGCCACGCCGGACGACGTCTTCGAGCGTATAGGAGATCGGCGAATGGGGTTCCGTCTGACGGAAGAACTCCGCGACCTTCTGCAGCGTCCGGAACGCATCCTCCCGCGTCCGGATCTGGCCCTCTACCGATACCGAGGCAGTTGCCGAAGCGGGCTGGCCCGCCCCGGTAACCGGCGCCGCCGCATCCTCGTCACCGGCACCGGCGCCATCCTGGGCAAGCGCGTCCTTCCCGAAGACCTGGAGGATCTCCAGCGCGGCGCGCAGCATGCCGTCGATCCTGGAAGACGGTGGCGCGTCGGCGCCGCATCGCTCCTGTAGAGCGGCGTTGAGCCTGCCGTACTCCGCCCGACACTCTTCGAGGTCCGGAATGACGCTACGATAGAAGCTCGCCGGCGTTGCCCGTGCGCTCGCCTCGAACTGCTCCAGGGTGGTCGCGCCGGCCGCTATGCGCTGCGCCCGCTTGTCTTCCGGAAGCTCCAGCAGCTTCGATGCCTGTTCGTGGTGCCACAGACCGTAGGAGCCGAGGTCCGGGCTGCCGGTGATCGGCACCTTGCGGATCGGCTGGATGAGGGTCCCGTCCGCGCCCTCTCCGTTCAATCCGGCGAGCGGCGCCACCTTCGTGACCACTCCGTCCTCGTCCTCGGCCGGATAGAGGCCGTCCCAAAATCTCTCGACCAGCTCACGGGCAAGCCGGAAGCCGTCACGGAGGCCCGCGAAACCGTGCACGCGCACCAGGGCCTCGATGAGCCAAGCGGTGATCTCGAGGTCCTTTGATTGCTCCGCCAGGACGCGGGGGGCCAGATCCAGAATGGTGCGCCATTCCTGGACCACCCCGCCCGCCCCGCCGTCGAGTTCGGACTCGTCGAACGCCTCCATGCTGCGCTCCGCCGCGCGCGCAGCGGAGCGTGCGTCCTTGAGCCGATAGTAGACGGGGTTGGGTGAGGAGTCCTGCCGAAGGTCCTGGCCGGTCGGCATCTCCCCCGCGATGGGTGCGACCAGCGCTTCGAAGTCGAGAATGTCAGGCGATGCCATGTCTTTCGCGCGCCCCGCCGCGGCATGTGACCGTAGTCCGCGCCGCGCTCCGGGGCCAGTCCGCTCCCTGCCAGAATAAAGGCAATCCTGCGAGGACGAACCCGGCGATGGACACGCCGTCCGTCTACGGCTCACCCCCGCATATTGCCGCAAGTCCCGCTCGCTATATTGTAGGAATTTGGCCCGGCACGCCAGCTTTGAAAAACAATTGAGCCGGTGATCCGGTGGAATTCTTTGTCCGCGGCGTTGCGTAAACCGGTCCGCCCGGTATTGAATGCCTTGCCGCATCAAGCGCCAGCGGTTGGCGCCCTAGCGTTGAGGCCATAACACGAGGGCCCATGCGAATCGCCTTCTACCTGCCGGGAGGGAAGCTGCCGGACCCGCTCCACGGCGGTGCCGGGGCGGCCGGCCTGCTCGGCACGGCCCTGGGATTGGTCGGCCACGACGTTCGGCCCGCCTGCCGGTTCTGTGCCCTGAGCGACGGCCGCACCCGGCGCCGAGACGAGCGCATACGCGAGCTCGGCCTCCGTCTCGCCGACCGCCTTGTCGCCCGCTACCACCGACGCCCTCCAGAGGAGCGGCCGCAGGCCTGGTTTACCTGTGCCGTTTCCGACCGAGCGCCGGACTGGCTCGGACCGACGGTCAGCCGCAGCCTGGGCATTCCTTACGTTGTGGTTCAGCCGGAAGCCGGCCCGTCCGAGTCCGGAGCGGGTGCTGCCGAAACGCCGTTACGCTCGGTCCTCGCCGCAGCCGATGCGATCCTCACGATCGGGCGTGTTGAAATCGCCGACGCACACCCGCCGATCAACCGCTCGGACCGGCTGGTCGAGCTGCCCCTCTTCCTCGATCTTGCGCCGGTCGACGCGGCCTATCGCGACCGCGCACGCTATCGTGCCGCTCTGGCCTCGCGCCTGCTTCTTGCAGCGGACGCGCCCTGGCTGATCACCATGGTCGGAGCGGATTCCGCGGCGGACCAGGAATCGATCAGGCATCTGGCGCGGATCCTGTCGCGCATGTCGCCCCTCGACTGGAACCTCATCGTTGCCGGTGATGGCCCGGTCTGCGAGGCCGCGAATGCGGCTTTGCGCGCTTTGCCGCAGACGCGCGTGAAGCTATATCCGTCTCTCGCGGGCGAAGATCTGATCCCGCTCTACGTAGCGGGCGACCTGTTCCTTGGCCCCCTGATCGGCGACGGAAGCAGGGCGGCCATGCTGCTGGGCATGGCGTGTGGATTGCCGATGGTGGCTCGGCAGGACGACGGCGCCGCCGCCGAGATCATCCGCGACGGACTGACCGGCAGGCTGACCCTGCCAGGCAATATCGAATCCTTCGGCAACGCAATCGCCTTCCTGCTGCGCCAGCCATCGTTTCGGGCTTCCTTCGCGGAAAACGCCCGGACCACGGCAACCACCGAGCACGACATCGCCACGGCTGCCCAGAGGCTGGATGCGCTGCTCCGCGGCGACCTGACGAAAGGAGGCTGAGAGCGCCGAACAGGCCCCGATGACGGCGAGCGGCCTCAATCCGTATCCGTCGACTTGGGCTTCGACCGGCTGCGGATATAGAGCACGATCAGCATGATGACGAACGAGAAAGGGACGTTTTGAACGGTGGGCCGCTGCTGGGTCAAGACGTCGAACTGCGGCCGGTGCTGCTGAAGCTGTTCGATCATCGTCTTGACGTCCGCGGCGGCCTCGATTTCCTTGCTCAGCTTCTCGATCGCCTTGATGATGTCGTTCGTGGTCGGCGTCTGACCGCGGAAATAGAGGTCCCGAAGCGCAGCCTCGACCCGCACCGCCTTTTCGTAGACCTGCTGCCGCCGATCGCCCAGATCACGGACCGACTGGTTGGCGCGGAACCTCAGCTCCCGGGGACAGGACCGGGCAATCCGGGCGCGATGGTCGAGCAAGTGCTCATAGCTGTCGAGCTCCCGCATGACCACCGACAGCTGCGCCAGATAGCCCGACACCTCCCGCCAGAAATCGTGATACTTGGCATCGGTCGGCTTAGGGGCGCTGCCTTTCGCCATCAGGTCGAAGCTGCTCTGCGAGATCTTGACCCAGAGCCGATCGAGAATCGCCTCCAGGACGTTCAGCCTTTGCCCCATGCCCATAGCCGCTCCCCCTTGTCACCGAGGCCGATCCGCCGTGCCGAACCTGTTGATGAATACTAGCGTAAGGCGATATGCCGACTGCATCATTATTCGCGGTCTTAGCTATAGGTCGGTATCAGCCAAGTACGAAGATGTGCCTTGCTAGACGATCGAAACAATAGGCTTTGGACAGGGAGCCATCGATCTGTATGGTGTCTGTCGGACTTGGCGTCGGAGGGGCGAGAACTGGGGTATCGACGTGCCATAGGGTACGCACTTCCAGACCGGGGTCGGCCCTGCCTCTGGATCGCGTCTGCCGCCGGGAGGTGGCGGGATTGAATCCTTTGCTGGGATAGGGCAGTAGAGCCGGCGATGGGAAAGTATTCGTTCGCGCGCTTGAAATCGGCCTGCCGATCGCGTCCTGCCGCCTCGCGCGGCGGAGCGACGGCAGCCCTGCTGTTGCCTGCCCTCCTTGCCCTGCTTTTTTCCAGCCCTTTCGGCCCGTCGGCCTTGGCCGCCACGGCCAGCGGCGAGCGCGTGGCGATGGTCATCGGAAACAGCCGCTATCAGAACCTCGAGCCGATTCCGAGCGCCGCGGAGGACGCGCAAGCCGTGGCCGGTGCCCTGCGCGGCCTCGGCTTCGACGTCGTCACGCTGCTCGACGGCAGCCGTGGCGAGATGGGCGCCGCGCTTCAACGCTTCACCGCGCGCCTGAGCCCAGGGGCGATAGCCGTGTTTTACTATGCGGGCCACGGCGTCCAGTTTCAGAACCGAAACTTCCTGCTGCCGGTCACCGCCAATCCGCGGAGCGATTTCTCCGTCCTGACCGAAGGCGTCCTCGTCGACACGGTGCTCGGCGCGATGGAGGAGTCCGGCGCAGCCCTGAAGCTGCTCCTGCTCGACGCGTCCCGCCGCAACCGGTTCGTCGAGGCGTCGAAATCGATCGAGCCGGGGCTTGCCGAGATGATCGCGAACTCGGCCGGAACCATCATCGTTCATGCTGCGGCACCGGGCCGGGTCGCGATCGAGGATGAAGTCGCGAACGGGGCCTTCGCGGACGCGCTGACGGCGCTGCTCGCCGAGCCGGTGGTCGAGGTCTCGCGACTCCTCCAGAGGCTCCCGGCACGTGTGGAGACGGCAACGGACGGCCGGCAGGTACCATGGATATCCGCCGCGCAGACGGGCGAACTGTTTCTTCGCGCACCGGCGCCGGAACCCGAAGCACCGGTGGCCTCGACCCAGCCGATGGTTCCCGCGGAATCGCCGGAACCGGCCGAACCGGCGGCCGACCCGTCCGGCGATCCCGCCGCGACCGTGGTCGTCGAGGCCCCCGTGCAAGCGCCGGCGTCGGAGACGTCGGCGGACGTCGCCAACCTGCCCGCCGACGCCGCAATGGCGGCGGTGGTCCAGCCGGCGACCGAAGTGCCGACGGACGAGCCGGTGGAAGGGCCAGCCGAAATGTCGATGGCCGATCCAGTCCAGGATGCGACCGTCGAATCGCCGGCATCGCGTGAAAGGACGGTGCTGCAGACGATCGAAGACGCCCTCAGCCGCGAGGACAAGCGCCGCATCCAGGCGGCCCTGGCGGACCGGGGGTACTACGACGCCGAAATCGACGGGATCTTCGGCCCAGCCACCCGCAAGGCCATTCGCGCCTTCCAGGAGGCGACCGGCGCGTCGGTGACGGGCTGGCTCAGCACCGCACAGCTCCACAGGCTGCTGAGGCCCGAGCCCCAGCCCCGTACGGTCGATGCCGATGCAGAGAAACCGAATGTTAACGCAAATGAAACGACGCTGCCCGATCCTGCTGCGCCTGTGATCCCGCGGCAACGCCAGCTCCGATGAGGCACGCCGCTCGGCGCGGGACGCCGCCGTATGACTGCGGATGGGGCCGCATGTTCATGTTTGAGGGACGGAGATGAAATGGGGCTGAAAGCCAAGTTCAACCTAGTGGTCGTCGTCGCCTTCGCAATCGGCTTGGCCTTGGCCGGCGCCCTCTCCTACCGCTTCGTCCAGAAGAACGCCCGGGAAGAGGTGATCCAGAACGCGCGCATCATGATGGAGAGCGCGCGCGCAATCCGCGACTACACCGCCCAGGAAATCCGGCCGCTGATCGACGTCCATATGGAGACGCAGTTCCTGCCGCACTCCGTGCCGTCCTTCGCGGCGCAGACCAATTTCCGGGCGCTGCAGGAGGAGTTCCCCGACTTCATCTACAAGGAAGCGGCCCTTAACCCGACGAATCCCGCGGATCGGGCCTCCGACTGGGAGGCCGACATCATCAACGAGTTCCGCAACAATCCCAACCATACGGAGTTGATCGTCGAGCGAGAGACGCCGACGGGACGCTCGCTCGTCCTTGCGCACCCCCTTCAGGTCAAGAGCGAGGCATGCCTCGCCTGCCACAGCACCCCCGCTGCGGCACCCCCGACGATGATCGCGCTCTATGGATCAGCGAATGGATTCGGCTGGCAGATGAACGAGATTATTGGCGCACAGATCGTCTCCGTGCCCATGTCGGTGCCCCTGGACAGGGCCTGGAACACCTTCGTCATCTTCATGGCCATGCTGAGCGGCGTCTTCGTCCTCGTCATGATTCTCCTCAACATCTTGCTGCACTACGTCATCATCAAACCGGTCCGGAAGATCTCGGCGATTGCCAGTGCGGTGAGCATGGGAGACCTCAACGTCGAGGAATACGAACGGCGCGGAAACGACGAGATCGCCTCGCTGTCCGCCTCCTTCAACCGGATGCGGCGCAGCCTGGAAAGCGCCATGCAGATGCTGACCGAATGACGCCCGGCATCAACGCCTGACGGGACTCGCCCCGATGAGCGAATGCGACCTGCCACGGATGCTCGGCCGCTATCGCCTCGACGACGTGCTTGGGCGGGGCGCGATGGGCATCGTCTACAAGGGCTACGATCCGGCGATCGACCGTGTCGTCGCCATCAAGGTCGTGCGCAACGATCTGCTCGATGGCGAAGCCGGAAGCGAGTATCTCGACCGCTTCCGCCGCGAGGCCCAGGCTGCCGGCCGATGCATGCACCCGAACATCGTCGCCGTGTACGACTACTCGGAAAGCGACGGCACCTCCTTCATCGTGATGGAGTACGTCAAGGGTCGGCCGCTCGACCATTTCCTGCGTCAGGGCATACGGCTGGCGCCGAAGGAAGCTCTGTTCGTCCTCCTTCAGGTCCTGGACGCGCTGGGTTACGCCCACGGACTCGGGATCGTTCACAGGGACATCAAGCCGGCCAACGTGATCCTGCTGGAAGGCGGACGGGTCAAGGTTGCGGATTTCGGCGTCGCCCGGCTGAACACCACGGGACTGACGCAGCACGGCTCGATTATCGGTACGCCGAGCTATATGTCTCCAGAGCAGTGCAAAGGCGAGCAGGTGGACCACCGGACCGACCTGTTCTCGACCGGTGTGATCCTCTACGAGCTGCTGACCGGCGAGAAGCCGTTCCCGGGAAAGCACGCGACGGAGGTGATGTACAAGCTGCTGAACCACGAGCCACGCGAGATCGGGGAGCTCAATGCAACCGTACCGCCGGGCGTAAACGCAGTGGTGCGCCGGGCTCTGGCGAAGCAGCCCGAAGAACGCTACGCCTCGGCCCAGGCGTTCGCCGACGCGCTGAAGGCGGCGTTCGCGGGAGAGAGTGCCGAGGCGCAGCCGGCCTATAGTGACCAGACCGTCGTGAGACCAAGTCAGCTCCCGACCGGGCCGGATGCCACCGGCCAAGATGCCGCTAGCCGAAACGCCGCGGGCCCGTGGAGCGGATGGGATGCGCAGTTCCTGCAGAACGTCGAGCGCGACCTCGCCTATCATGTCGGACCGCTGGCAAAGATCCTGGTGAAGAACGCGGCCGAGAAGGCGCAGGACGTCGCCGAGTTGTACGAGACCCTGGCGCGGAAGATTCCCGATGCGGCAGGTCGAAGTCAATTCTTGAGAAGGGGATTGCGTCAAAGTGCCGGGTCCAGCGCGTCGGGGTCATTCCCGGGCGCCGGCGGCTCGGGATCGCGCCGAGGGCCTACCGCGACGTCCGGCGCACCATTGCCGCCGGCGGCGATCGAGGCGGCGGAAGCGGCGCTCACCTTCCACATCGGCCCCATCGCCAAGGTCCTGGTCAAGAAGGCGGCCGGACAGGCGCGGTCCCTCGACGATCTTTACGAGCGTCTTGCCAAGCACATCACCGACGAGGAAGAGCGCGCCGCGTTCCTGCGCAAGCGGCCGAGGGTCTGACCCGGGGCCCACGACCCGGCGAGCCCGTTGTCCCTCCGAAGCACAATGCCCCCGGTTTATTTCGCGGCTGGCTGAATCGGCGTTGTCGTCGATCTGCTCCGTGAGTATCGGCGGCATCTTGTGCAGCCGCAGGCGGCTCGGTTAAGCTTAAAAGGGCGAGAGCAGCGGTGTTATCGGGGGAAACCATGATCAAGCGGATTGGAACAGCGCTTGGTTCGGCCGTTCTTGCGTCCGTCGTCTTTGCCGTTGCACCGCAAGAGGCGGTCGGTACTGAGTATCTACAGGTCGCACAATCGACGGAGGAGATCATCAAGGCCTTGGAGCTCCCGCCAGGCGCCGAGGAGGTGGACGGCCTGCGGAGGAAGGGAAAGACCCGCGGCCTTTCCGTCGAGGCGGCGCCGGCAGAGAGGCCCTCGATGGACTTCAGGATCGAGTTCGAGTTCGGCTCCGCGAGGCTGACCCCGGAGGCGAAGATGGTTCTCGACAATGTCGGGACGGCGCTCCTGTCGGACCGCCTGTCGCCCTATCGGTTCAGCATCGTTGGCCATACCGACGCGGTCGGCGACGAGGCCTACAACATGAAGCTGTCCCGGGCGCGGGCGGAGGCCGTCCGGAACTACCTCATCGCCCGGTTCGGCATCGACGGCGAGCGCCTGGAGACCTACGGGCTGGGCGAGAGCAAACTGCTCGACCCGGACAATCCCGAAGCCGCCATAAACCGCCGCGTCGAGGTGACGAACCTGGGCTCCTGAGCCGGATCTCGGCGCGCAAGGGTCACGCCGGACTGCCTTCGCCGGATCCCAGGCTCTCCGGTCCGGCCGCCTCAGCCTTCCGCCTGCAGGGTCAGTCGACGCCCGCCATCCCCGACGACCGTGAACAGCCCCCAGTAGTAGGGGTGTGAGCTGTAGGCGTCCTTCATCAACGCAGTCTCGCTGAGCCGCAGCGCTTCGGCGACCGTCGCCGCGCGGCCGTCCGCGAGCCGGGTAAAGACACCGACCATGAGCGCGACGGTCTGCTCGCTGTCGGCCACCCAATGGCTCGCGAGGAGCGAACGCGCGCCGGCCTGAATGAAGGCCCGGGCGAGGCCGGTGAGGCTTTCGCCGCTGCCGTCGCTGCCGCCTGTGTTGCAGCCGGAGAGAACGACGAGCTCGGCGCCGTCCAGCCTCAGCTCCTCGATCTCGCTGGACCGAAGCAGACCGTCCGCCTGCACGCCCTCGCCCGGCTCCGATTCGGCAGCCGGTCGTGACAGCAGCATCGCCGGCTCCGACCAGCAGTCGAGTTCTCCCGGCAGCAGCGCGTGCGTCGCCAGATAGACGATGCGGTACCGGTCGAGCGCGCTCTTCCGAAGAGTCGCCTCGTTGAAGTCGCCCTTGAGGACGACGCCGTCCGGACCGGCGCCGAGCGCGCCCGCAATGGACCGGACTTCCACCGCCGTCTCGGGCAGGGGCGGCGCCTGAGCGATCATCTGCAGGTCGGCCCGGCACTCGTCGGAAAGCTCGCCGTCCTCGGCCACCAGTGCCGCATCACCGATCGGGATAAAATCCCCAAAGCCGATGAAGGGCCGCGGCGCCAGCGACGGCTGAACCTTGCGCCGCAGGTCGGCGAAGTTGCCCGCGGAGGTCGCCACGGTGATCGCATAGCGTTCCGCCAGCCAAGGCACCTTGGTGTAGTCGTAGTTCCGCACCGGCGGCGTCGCCTCGGTGACGAGGACACCGAACGGAAGACTCAGCAGCGGCCCCGTGGGTACGGTGATCAAATGATCGATGCCCGCGAGCTCCGCCTCCAGCGGGCCGAAGATCATCCGATAAAGGCGATGCGCCTCCACCACGTCGAATTCCGGCAGGTATTCGATCTCGTCGAATGGCGCCCGCAGCGATTCGACGATCTCGGCCGCCGCCGCCTTGGTCAGGTCGATCGGATAGGCGGAAACGCCGTCCGTTCGCACCAGGAACACGAAGCTCTTCGGCTCGCCGAGCAAGACATGAACGAGGGCCTCGTTCGGCCTGAGCGCTTCGATAACCGCCGCGGCGTCCTTCGGCGGGTCGAGCTGCATGTTGTAGCTCGCATGCGCCGCCTGCACGCGCGGCTCGAGTTCCCTGACCCGCTCCGCCGCCACCGACAGGCGTTGCCGGAGCGCGTCCAGCTCGGCGGCGGGAACGTCCGGCCGGCCTTCGGCCCGGTCCAGGGCGCGCGCCGCCCGGCTGCGCTCGATCTGTGCCTCCTGCAGCGCCCGGGTCACCGCGGCCACCTCCGGATCCCGCGTCGAGAGTCGCGCGGCGACGCGCGCGACCGTCTTGGAGGTAACCGTGCCGCGGACGAGCTGCGCGGCCCGGAACATCGCGGCCGAAAGTTCCGCCCGCCGCGCGGGCTGCCGCTCGATCTCCGCCATCGCGGTCTCGAAATAGGGAAAGACCGTCTCGTATTGGAGGCTGCCCTCCCCGCCTTCGACGAGATCGAAAGCCGTCTCGAACGAAGCCAGCGCATCGATGGGTCGCTCCATCTCGCGATAGAGGCCGGCCAAGGCGAAATGGGCTCGCGCCTCGACACGCGATTCGGTGAAGACCTCGCGCTGCTCGGCGATGCTCTGGCGTAAGACCCGCTCCGCCGCGTTGTATTCGCCGCGCGACGCCAGGATCTGGGCCCGCAGAATATAGAGCTGGGGACGCCACCAGTCCGGCGGGTTCGAGAGCCGGTCGAGTGTGCCCAGCGCCTCGTCGATCTTCGCCTCGGCCTCCGCCGTCCGGCCGAGGCGGAACAGCATCGCGGCCTCGACATAAAGGCTCTGCACCACGTCGCCGACCAGAAGCGCGCCCAGGCCGGAAAGCCCGGCCTGCGTGTTTGCGGCAGCGGGACCAAGCGCAACCCGACCCGTGGTGGAAACCGGTCCAAGGTCGGTGCCCGCGCCGCTCGGCCGGGCGGAAATCGCGCGCCGCATCGCCGTTGCCTGAGCGGCGAGGTCGAGCGCGTCGTCGTATTGCCGCTGATTCGCCTGGTGCAGCGCGCGGTAGCTGACGAGGCGCGGATAGTCGGTGGGATCGCCGCCCCCCGCCTTGAGCAACTCTTCGGCCCGGTCGAACAGGGCGGCCGCCTCGGCATAGCGTTGCTGGTTGCTGAGCTCAAGGGCGAGGTGCATGAGGACGTCGGCGCGCCCGATCTCGTCCTCCGGCAGCACGCGCCGATGCACCACCAGCGCCTCGCGGTAGCGCGCCTCCGCCTCGGCGAACTGCTTCAGGCCGTTGTAATGCTGACCCGCGCTCATCAGCCGGCGATAGGTCTCGAGATCGCCGGTTCCATAGTATCGGCCGCCGAGCAGGGCTTCCAGGCGCTCCAGCGCGGCGGACGGGTTCGTAGCCGGCGGCGACTCAAGATCAATCCGGCCGGCGAGACCGCCGATTGCCCGCTCCATCGGCGGCAGAATCGCGGGGATCCCGTCCGCGAGGTAGATCGAGTCATCCGTGCTCGTCGCCAGCGCCAGATAGGGCCAGCCGCCGTTGCGCAACCTGCAGTTCAGGAGGATTGCCCCGATGCCGTCGAGAACCTGTGTTGGCTCGCCGGGCGTACAATCCATCCGCAGCTCCAGCGACTCGGTCCACCAGCTTCCGGCCGTGTACTGGCGCAGCAAGTCGGTCGGAGCACCGATCGCCGACACCTCGTAGATCCGGCCGCTCGGCTGTTCCCATTCGCCGCAGAAGATGTTGTAGGCGCGCAAGGCATCGACCGCCGCGGCCGCCGCCGGGTCCGGTTGCGCCCGACAGGTCTCGTCCACGAGATTGGGGCCGAGCGGAAGCGCCGTGTACGCGACCGATTCGATGCTCGAGGCCGGATTCGCATCCCCATCCTCCAACGCGGCACAGCCGGCCAGTGCCGCCATGACCGCGGCGAGCGCCAGCACGCCACGGCCGCGCGTCCGACGACCCTCTTGCGACTCCCCGGATCGTCCCGTCCGCATGGTCGCCTCCTTCACCACAACTCTTCGTTGCCGTCGTTTGCGTACAGCGATTCCTCGCCGCCCGCCGAAACCTGCGAGGGGACCGGTATCAGCAGCTGATCCGGCACCAGCCGAAGCTGCAGCCTGTCCGCAGCGGCTGCGGCAATCTCGTCAAATCGCGGGAGGGCCTCGTCCAGCGGTGGCTGCTGGATATCGGCGACGCAAGGCTCCGTACTGCCGATGATGCACCCGTTGAAGGTGTAGGCGGGATTGTTGGGTTCGGCGTCGGGCTCGAGCGCCGCGGCCGCGCCGCTCCTGCCGTTGATCGTGCCATAGCCCTCGACGCTGCGCGCCCGCTCGATCGTCAGGGCACCTAGCTCCAGCCCTTCCCCGGCGCGGGCGGTCGGGCCGAAGTTCCGGTTGGAGAAATCTCCGCCGATATCAAGGATAAGCGAACCGGCCCGGAACCGCTCGTTGATCGTGACGTCGCCCTCGGTGGTGAGCGACAGGCTGCCGACCGGGTTCTCCTGGCCGATCTCCACGAGGAACGCGATATCGTCGCCGGCGAAAAGATCGACCGAGGCCGCGTCAAGGCCCGAAATGCCGGCCGCGGCGCCGATCGTCAGGGCGTTCCGGTCGCGGAAGGTCACGCTCTGGCCCGGCGCGTCCACCGCGAGGGTCCCGCCATCGTTGGGCTCGTTCAGCGAGATCGCGCCGCCGGCGATCAAGGCCAGGCTGCCGACGGTGATCGTCGTCTCCGAAGACTGATCGATGCCGCCTCGGCTGACGAGCCGCAGCGCACCGACATCCGGCGCGATACTGGTGCCGATCTCGAGCGTGCCGGCCGTGAGCTGCAGCGCGCCGGCGCCTCGGCCGTTGTCTCCGGCGGTCATGGCCTGGCCGAGCGTCAGCACGCCGCTTGTCGTCAAATCGTCGAGAAGGCCAGCCGGAAACCCGAAGCTGAAAAAGTCACTGCCGACCTGGAACGGTGCGTTATCCCTCGAAAACGCAATCGCGATCGCGCCGGAGCCTGCATCGATCCTGCTGAAACCGCCGCCCTCGTCGCCGCTGAACCCGGCACCGATCAGCGTTATCGACCCGCCGTTCGAGACCAGCTCAAAGCCAGCGGGCAGGACCACGTCACCGGAGCCGTCACCGCCCACGTCTGACGCATGCGGCGAGTCGGCCTCCAGATGGATGCGCCCTCCCTGGGTGGTGATATCTGCGAACACTCCTATGCCCTCGCCGGCCTGAGCGACGAAGCCGACATCGCTATTCGCGAATGCTATCGGGGCCTCAACTATGATCCAGTCTGTCGCCTGCAGGATGACATCGGTCTCCGCCGCGTTGATGGCCGAGACCTCAACCCACGTGCCGCCGCTATTCGCATCAGGGTCAAGGAATTGATCGACGTCGGCGAGATTGCTGGTATCGCCTTCACTGCTCACCACGGTGACGAAGGTCGGGTCGAGAAGCCACTGCCCCGTTTTTCCCTCCGGCGCGCCCGTATCCACCCGGGCCGTCCCCGTCACCTGGAGCGTCTCCTTGCCCGAGGTCTCGACGAAGCCGCCATCGCCGCCCGCCGCACCGCCGCGGGCGGAGATCGCGCCGGCGACATGCGTCGCCTCGTCGGCCCAGACGATCACCCGGCCGCCGTCGCCCCGCGTCCCTGCGTCGGCCACGATCTCGGTGTCCACGCCGACATAGGTTCGCGTCGCGTTCGGCCCCGACCCCTTGCCCTGGTAGTCCCCGCCGACCAGCACCGTGCCGCCGCCGGCATCGCCGCCGACATCGATCCGGGCCTCGTCGACAAGGGCGACGCGGTCGCCAAGAACCTCCACCCTGCCGCCGGTCTGGCCGGCTTGCGCGCCCGAGGCGTCGAGGGTGCCGGCCACCGTGACGCGACCGCTGTCTCCTCCGGACAGGATGATCCTGCCGCCCTGCCGGGTCACGGCTGTGGCCTCGACCACGCCGGCGACGTTGATGACCTCGTCGATCACGCCGGCCGCCGCGCTGGCGGAGATTCGGACCGTGCCGCCGGGGGCGATGATCCGGCCGTCGTTGCGTACGAGCTCGGCCTGCCCGTCCGGCGCCTGCGCCACCCGCGAGGTGATGTCGAAATTGATCAACCCGTCGCCGGCAAGATCGATCGTAAAGGTCGGCGCGCCGGCCAGCACCACTTGGCCGAGCTGCCCGGTGATCGTGCCCGCGTTGGAAACGCCGGGCGCAACCAGCGCCGCCAGGCCGCGCTCGCCGATCGAGATCTCACCCTTGTTGACCACCGTCGCCCCGGCCTTGGGCGAGGGTTTGTCGAAGACGAATCGGCCGGCGAGGAAATCCGCATTGGCGATATCGGCCGTCGTCGCCAGCAGCCCGTTGACGTCGATCCGCGCGCCTTGCTGGATCAGCACGCCGTTCGGGTTGACGAGCCAGACATTGCCGTTGGCCTCGAGTGTGCCGGCGATGTCGGACACGGCGCCGCCGGTCACCCGGTTGAGGGCGATGGCGTCGCGGCCCGGCTGATTGAACCGTGTCGTCTCGCCCGGCGCGATGCTGAAGCTGTCCCAGTCGATGATGACCCGGTCGCTCGACTGGTCGATGGTGGTACGGCCCGGTTGCGTCCGAATCGTCGCATCGCCGCCGACCACGACCCCGCCCTGGGGATTGGCGATCGCCGGCTGGGGCAAGATCGCCGTGGCGCAGCCAACGGCGGCCAATCCGAGAAGAGCGGCGCGCGGATCGAGCGCACTCGAACCAAGCAACCGACGGCGGCGGTTTCCTGCCTTGCCCGGGAATGTTGCCCTTGCCATCCTGTCCTCCTGCCGCACCTTCCCTTCAGTCTTGCGGCGTATGCTCCGTCGCTTCGGTCTCCGCCGGTCCTGTTCGCCGCTCGCCCGGCCTGCGCCTAGAACTGCCCCACGACGCGCAGATACACCCGGCCCGACCGGTCACCGTCGGACGCCCGCTCGCGCGTCAGCGGCTTGGCGAACTCGAGCTCCGCGTTGAGCCAGTCGGCCAGCATGGCGCGGACGCCGAGCCCGGCGGAGGCCAGCGACGCGCGGTCGTTGTTGTCGAAATCCTCGTCCCAGACGATGCCGACGTCGTAGAAGGCGTAAAGCTGGTAGGCCCGTGGCCAGGACAGTGCGCCGTTGTACTGGAGCTCGGTCGCGATCCCGAGACCGTGATCGCCCAATAGCTCCGCCGGATCGTAACCGCGGCCCACCGTCAACCCGCCGACCGCGAACTCCTCCGGCGAGAGCAGGTCGTCGAACGCATACTGCCCCTCCACCTTGGCGAAGAGGGTCACGTCATCGGTCACGCCCTGCAGGCGCGAAGCGCTGGCGAAGGCGGTGGTGAACACGCCCGAGGCGTCCGCGCGCGACAGAAAGTCGTCGCCCTCGTCGCTCGCCCCGAAGATGTCCAGGCCCTGGCGCAGCCCGACCTGGACGAAACTTGCGCCGTCGAAGGAGTCGTTGTGCGACAGTGCGGCGCTGCCATAGACGACGCGAAGCCGATCCTTGGTGAACGTCTCGTTCCCGAAGATGTCGGAGTCCGCGTCGAGATACTCAAACCCACCTTCGAGATAGAGGCTCGTGCGCCGCGAGCGGATCACCGGGTAGATCAGCGAGCCGCTGAGCAGCAGCGTATCGGTCTCGATGTCGAACCGTTCGAGAGTCGAGCCCGGCTCGGAATCGCCGTAGGAGGCCGTCGCGCGGGCGACGAGCCCTTCCGTCCCCAGCCTCTGCTCATAGCTGATCTGGCCGATGCGCTGCTCCTCCAGGTCCGGGGTCGAGAACAGGATCAGGCTGGTCCGCTCGCCAAACCGGGTGAAGGCGTTGGCGCTCGCGCCCACCGAGGTGCCCCAAGGTCCGGTGAACTTGGAGCCGCGGTTATCGACCGCGGCGAAGCCGTCGAATGGATCGCGCTCCGCAACGACGACGAGCTCCGCCGCACCGACTGCCGTGCTGGAGGGACGAAGGACACCCACAGCCTCGATCCCCGGGAGGTCGTTCACGAGCAGGAGGTAGCGCTCGATCGTGCCAAGGTCGGTCGGGCGTACCTCCGGAATGTGGGCAAGATAGCCCTCGATCAGCGACCGGCTGCTGCCGACCTCCCCCTGGAGCACCACGGCGCTGATGAAGCCCTCGATGACCTGGAGGCGGAACACGTTGTCGTCGACGGATTGGGCCGGGACCACGACGCCGCTGAGAATATAGCCGTCGTCCCGATACCTGGCCTCGATCCGGGCGGCGATCTCGTAGAGAGTGGAGAGGGAGACCTCCTCACCGAGAAAATCGGCGTAGAGCGGCTCCAGCGTCCCCGGCTCGTAGACGGTCACCCCATCGATGACGAGGCCGGCAAGGGGAAAAGTGACCGCCTCCGCGCCCGTCGGCGGCGCCGGCGCCGGAATCTCCGGCACTTCGATGGCCGGCCGCTCCTCCGGCACCGCGGGCGGGATCACCCGCTCGAGCTCGGTGCCCGGCTGCACCGGGCCAGGAAGCCGCTCCGGAACCGTCTGCGCCGTTGCGGCGCAGATCGGGACGAGACAGGCGGTCAGGGGTGCCAGAAACCTGCCCGCGCGCCGGCCTAGCCTGCGAGCAACCGGTGCCGGGAAACGCTCGATCCCGAGCGAGACACGCGGTTGCCGCATTTTGACCCCCCAGACCGGCTCAGACGTTTGCTGCGTCTGAGACGCCATATTACATGGAAAAATTGCCCGGTAAATATCTCAATACTGAGCGTATTCACGACTATCTTTATGATGTCGCCGGCAAGTTGCACGGCGTGGGACTCAGGATCGGTACATCTCGGCCTCGGCCTTGCGCCGCCGGACCAGCCCCTTGAGGACACGGCCGTCGGCATAGACCCAGCGCAGGAACTCCTCCGGCACGGCGTCGTGCTCCCCCCGGTTCACCTTCTGTCGCAGCGTCGAGCGTTGCAGCGCCCCGGCACCGAGGTTGAAAGTGAAAGAGACAAGCGCGTCGAACTGGCCCTCGCTGAGCGGGACACCGATGAGCCGCAGCACCGCCCGCTCCGCCGTCTGCACGTCGCGGAAGAGCAACGCCCTGCCCTGCTCCTCGGTGATCGGCTCCGCGATCGCCTCGCCCGGCCTCAGTGCGTGGCCGTAGCCGACGGTCCGCCAGCCGCCGGGGCAAACATAGACCACTGGACTGAAGCCTTCGAATCGTCGGATCAGATCGACCCCGGCGGCACTGACATGCCGATGCCCGGTCTGGCGTTGCGCCCCGCTCACCGCAACCGCCCCATGGCCCGGCGCATGCCGCGCTGGCCGAACCAGTAGGCGAGAATGGCGGAGAACAGCGCCATGTCTTCCTCATGCCAGACGTGGATCAAGGCCTCGGACAGGCCGATGTCAGCGGCGGCCCGCAGGATGGTCTCGAGCTGCCCCCATTTGACGGCGCCGTAAAGCGCGAAGAAGGCAAGCGTGATCACAGGGCGCACCAGCCCGTTCAGCAGGTCGACGATCCAGAGCCCGGTTGCCGACTGCGGCCGATGCAGCGCCGCGGTTTCGGCCATATCGGCCACGGCCTCGATCTCGGCCAAGCGATGGCCGTGTCCGGCCGCGTCGCGCTCCATCTGCAGCCTCAGGACCGCAAGCTCGTGTGCCTTGTCCTGCCGGTCCTGCCAGAGCTTGAGGAGATTCGGCAGCGTCGAGGACAGCAACCCCAGCAGCGCACCCACAAGCGTGATCATGTCTCCCTCCCAAATCCCGAACGACTCCAGGAATCAGCCGCCGGTCTCGACCCGCAAGGCCAGCCTGAGCCCTTCCCAGATCACCCACAGCAAGCCGCCGATCGCGACCATGAGAGCGGACCGCCGGACGATCCGCGCGACCTCCTCCGCCCCCTCGCGCGAACGGCGCATATGGGCGAAGTCCGCCTGCAACGCGCGGCGTTCCTCTGGGTCGGCGATGTCGTAGCCGAGCAGCTGATAGTGTTCGGCGATGGCCTCCTTCGCCGCCGCCCGCGCGATCGTCCGAATCTCTTCGGTCATGGCACCACTCCTGCCGGTTCCCGGCCGTCCCTCGCCGCCCCGCCTCGCCTAAGAAGTCCGGGCCGGACGCAGGGACGGTGACTGAAGGCAACAAAAAAGCCGCCGGAACGGCGGCTCTCGGAACGGGTGCGCAGCCCTTTCCGGTCAGGCCGCGCGCGCCGGCGCCGTTTCGACGCCGCCCAGCGATTCGAAAAGGGCGATCACCTTTTGGGCGGCCCTGTCGCTCGTGAAGAACTTTGCCCGTTTTCGCAGCCCCTCCCGGTCGGGCAGCCGATCGAGAACGGCTAGGATGGCCCGGGCCAGGGCTTCGTCGTCGCCGACCGGCACGAGCGGGCCACGCCAGCCGTCCTCCAGAATCTCGGCCGGGCCGCTCGGGCAATCGGTGCTGACCACCGGGCAGCCGCAGGCCATCGCCTGGATGAGCACGCCCGGCAACCCCTCGAAACGCGACGAAAGAACGAAGACGCCGGCCCGTGCCATGTATGGGAACGGGTTACTGACGAACCCCGGCAGGTGAACGTCATCCTCCACGTAGAGATCATGCGCCAGATCTTCGAGCCGGTCGCGCTCAGGCCCCTCGCCCAGGATGACGAGCCGGGCGGGCCGGGCCCGCCGCACCCGTGCAAACGCCCGGAGCAAGGTCGCGAAGTCCTTCTGTGGCTTGAGCTTTCCGACGCCGAGAATGACCGGCGGCTGGCCAGGCCGAAACCAGTCGTGGCGCGGGTCCTGCGCGGCTCGCGCGGCCAGGTCCGCGGTCACGACGGGATTGTACACGGTCGTCATACGGTCGCGGGCAATGCCGGTCGCCCGCGACAGGTCGTCGGCGACACCGTCGGAAACGGTCACGATGTGATCTGCGCGCGGATAGAAATGCCGCACCAGCGGCGGCAGGCGCCGGACGCGCGCTTTCCGCGCATTCCGGACGTCTGCGGTGAAGTGGCAGCGCTGGCTGATGACCAGCGGCGTCCCGGTGCCTGCGGCGCCGACCGCGGAGATCGCGGCAATGTTGCCATAGTCCAGCGCCGACATCAGGGCGGTCGGCCTCTCGGTCCGCAGGTAGCGGATCAAGGCGGGAATGGCCCCCAGAACCCAGGGAGCCCCGGACCCGAGGAGCACGGGAAGCAGTGCCGCCAGGTCCGACGGGCGCGCCGCTAGCGACTCCACCGCCTGCAGCGCCGACCGGACCTTCAGATCGATGACCCGCACGGCCGACGGCAATTCGGCCAGGAACGGCCCCTCGGCCCGACCCAGAACGACATCGACCCGGAGCCCGCGAGCCGCCAATGCGGCCGCAAGATTCGCCATCGACCGCTCGGCGCCACCGCCGGCAAGCGAACGAAGGAACAGCGCGATGTGCAAGTCTCCGTCTCCGACGGTCCCCGGAGCTGGTTCAATGTGAAGAGGATTTCTCCAAATGATTAAAAAAGATTGCACCGGGTAAGGTCTACCCCTGTCACCGAAGGAACACGGCGCCGAGCTGCCGTCCTCAACCGCGGCCATAGGTCGCCGCAACGGACAACCGGCTGGACCGCGTTGGCCGTTGGCCTCATAGGTTTGCGTCAGGTTCGCTCCCGAAGAAGGGGTCCGCATACCGCGTCATGAAATTTGGGTCCATAAGGCGACGGGCCGTTGCCCATACGCGCTTCCTCGTAAACGACCTTCTCTGTCGGCCGATGCGGCGATGGCCCACTGAGACGATCTTCGCCCGTCTTGGCGCGGTGAAGGGCAACTGGCCCGACCAAGACGGATCGGGACCGCAAGTCTTCGCTGTCTGCTGCGGGCATTACTTCGCGGAATACGCCGAAGCCCTGCTGACCTCCATCGCCGGCACGTCGCCCGGTTGCGGCGCTCACCTGCACCTGTACGACCCAGGCGAGCGGGAGTTTGAAGACCTTGAGTCGCTGCGGATGCGCCTCCCCGCCCTGCGGTTGACCTATACCTGGGAAAATCCTGATCTGTCGGGCTTCGACCGCCCCCAACGCGCCACCTATTACGGCTCGGTCCGGTTCCTGCGATTCTACGCCGCGCTCCGCCATTCACGGCGTCCCATGCTCAGCCTGGATATTGACAGCGTGGTTCGCGCCCCGCTCGCGCCGATGTTCCGCGAGGCCGGCAACGCCGACCTCGGGCTCTTTCTGCGACCGCACATCATGGACCCCGGGCGGAAGCTGCTGGCCGGCGCCGTCTACGGCGCCCCCACGCCGGCCGGGCTCGCGTTCTTTGAGACGGTGGCCCGGCGAATCGGCATCCAGTTGATATCGAAGCGGTTCGTGCGAATGCTCGACCAGCGCTGCCTCTGGCTTGCCTACCTCCGTCACCGGGACCGGCTGAACTTCTGGCCGATACCCGCAACCTACCTCGACATTGCTTTCAGGCCCGAAAGCGTCATCTGGACGTTCCGCGGCTCGGACAAGGAGGGGGAGCTCTACCGGCGGGAACGGGAGCGGCTCCGCCGCCACCGCCCGGAACCGCCGCCCTCGCGCCCAAACGCGCCTTAGGGCCCACCTCGTCCGCGCGTCACCGTGATGCCGCCGGACTGGCCAGCATGAAAGCCGTCGTGACGATGGCAGCACAAATCAGTGTTTGCGTGCTTGCGTGGCCTATCGGAAGGCTTCGGCGCCGATGAACTCAGGTGCTTGACGCTTCCACTCGACCCATTTCGCCAGCCGGCGCCCGAACCGCTGAGACGGCCTCTCGACGACGGAATAGGTCACGGTCGCCGCCGCAGTGCAGAACAGGTAGAACTTGAGCACATCGAACGGCTCCAGACTGCGGTGAATCGCCAATCCGTGCAGAATGCCGTCGAGAGGCAGATCGAAGGCGCGATATACGAGAGAATGGTCCCGGTTCAGCGGATGCAGCACATCTTGAATCGGCAGATGCAGCAGACCAGGCAGAAGAAGATGTTGACGCCGAGGCCGCCGCCGGGGAGAGCCCGATCCGATAGTGTACCATCATCATCGCGGGGATGATGGCCAAAGCGCGCAAGTAATCAAAATATGCGACGCACCCTTCCAGTTCGGCGTGACCGCCCCCCGCCCCCATTTACGCCTCCCCTTCTAGGGGCGCATATTACAGTATAGCGAAAAACCAGGAACCTCCAGCATTGTTCGCCCCCACGCCGGTTCTGCCGGCCGCGGTGCAACCTGAATCTGCGGGGGGCGACACAAGAGCCGCCGTGACGGCGGTAGCGAAAACCGGCATGATGCGAGTGGGCGTGTCGCCTCGGCTGACCGGGGACTGTCCACAATGGCCGTCGGTGAGAGCCAATCACCAGCGGCCGAACTCGAAACTCAGGTGCTCAATGGCGAATACCATTTTCGTTCACATTGGCTTATATAAGACCGGCTCAACGGCCATTCAGAAGTTCCTGACGGACAACGCCGCGCATCTCCGTCGCGACGGACTCATTTACCCGCGGACGTTTCGTGACCGCATCGCCCATCATTCAATCCCGCGCCTTCTTCAGAAGGGCGCCCATATCCCGTGGGATGATCTTCAAAACGAACTCGCCGCAACGGACAAAGCCATTATCAGCTCCGAGGATTTCGGGGCCGTCGGTTCTCCTAACGCATGGAAACACCTGCGCGACAATCTACCCGGAACAGTCAAGATACTCTGCTATCTGCGCCGCCAGGACGAGATGCTAGAATCCATGTATAATCAGCATCTGAAAATGGGCGGCACCAAGTCCCTCGATGACTTCAAGCGGGACGTTCTGTGCCAACTTGACTATCGGGTGCGGTTACAGCGATTGACGGATGTATTCGGAGCCGAGAACATCATTGTTCGCCCCTATAACAAGGGCAAGACGCCGAGCGCTCTGTTTGCCGACTTCCTGTCGGCCATCGGGCTCGACATGAAGCCAACTTATGTGTGCCCGGCCCGCGCCGTCAACCCGAGCCTGAACGACACCGGCATTACGTTCATGCGTTTCATAAAAGAACACTTTCCAAATCGCATTGCTCTGTGGTGCGCGCGGCAGGTCGCCAATCGGTTCCTCTATCTTCGCCCCTCACAGTCGCCGCATCTGAGGTTCTCATTGGACGAACGGAACGAGTTGCTGTCCCGGTTTGCAGAAAGCAACACGGAGGTCGCGCGGCGCTATCTTGGACAGACAGAACTGTTCCGCGTTAACGCCTCACCTCAGTGCGAATCCGGATGTGCGGGCCAGACCACGGTAGCCGGATCACTGTAGGTTTGCGGGATGTCCCGAAGGGCCTGACGGTAGACTTTCCACAACTCATTGTCAGCCGGTGCGTCCGGAAGCTGAGTCCAATCCGATTGCCGCAACAGATTGTTTCGCTGCATTCGGATCTCTTCCCAGCTCGGTGTATGCACCGGCAGCTCGCATTCGACCAGCTGGCTGGTTTCCCAATCCCAGCGCCGCGTTAGATCGTTCTCGATCCACTCAAGATAGGTTGCCCTATCAACTTCGACGGCGCCCTTCGGAATGTTTGGCTGCCCCTTCCGATAGCTCCCAGTACGGCGTCCGTCTGCGTCAACGGTGACGAAATATTTCATTCCTTAGATCCCAATCGAGAAATAGTGAATCGAGGACGTAGCGCGGCCGGTCTGGATCTGCGTCAGGCTGAAAGGATAGGCCCAGATATTGGTCTGAAGCGAGCCCTGACTGCCGTCATTGGCCCAGGCGGCCAAGTGAACCGACGAATAGGATCTTGCCAACGTGTGGTTTGAGACCGGAGCCGGATTAGTGACACGATGCCACTGCAAAATGAGGCCATTGGACCACTCGATCCAGCCGGGAACGCCCAGTTGAGCGTCAACGATTGAATGCGCGTCGTCGCCATTGATCTGAAAGCCCTGCGCGTTGATCCTGCCACCGCCGGGATCGCCGCCGGTCGCGCCTGTCATGAACAGCCCGGCCCCAATCGTCGCGCGTGCCGCCGGCGGCGCGCTGCCGTTCTGAGACGTCTGAAACCGGATATGCCCACTCTCCATACCATTCGTCACCGTTGCGGCAACGCCTTCGATCGCTGCGTAAGCATGCCTGTTGCCGGCCGAGTCCTTTCCGACGAAGTGGACCGCCCCCAGGTCATCCAGGTTGGCCGGCGACGCGCTGTTCCGATGCATCTCCAGGACCGGCCCTTCCACCGCCCCCGAATCCGTGCTCTCAAGCGTTAGGGGGACGGTCGCCGCGATGCGCACGCTGCCATCCGCATCGATCGTCAGCAGCGTTTCCTTTGCGCTCCCGTCATCGTTTCTGGAGCGGATGATCAGGCTGCCGCCGTCGCTGACGATCTGGTAGATCTTCCTGTCCGCACCCGCCCCTTCGTCCTCCAGATGAAGAACGCCGGCCGTGCCGCCGATCAGGTTCAACCCGGCGTCACCGGCCGTTCTGATCGTCCGGCTGGCCGGATAGACGCTGGGGATCGACGGATTCCTCGCCCGCAAGATGCCGAGATAGATCGTAAGATTCTCGTTCACGAGAGATCCGGAATCCCACGCCACCTCGACGGTCGTGTCGGTGACGAAGCTGGAAGATTCGATGGTGCCGTAAATCGTTCCCGTCGTTGGTCCGACGGCCTTCACCCTCCGGCCGGGATGGTATTCTTCCGTAACGTCGGCACCGTTGATGGTGAACGTGGTGCCCGAAACGAAGGTGATCGCGTGCGCCCCCTCCCCATCGCCATAGATCACCCATTCCGCGTCGTTGTACCAGGACCGAATGTCGGCCTGGACCTGCCGCATGCCGTCGTTCACGGCGGACGGTGCCATGCCTTCGGGGAAAAGGGCGGTGTTGCTCGCCGGCGTCGGCGAGTAGTCATCGATGCCTGCCATGGCGGTCTTCTCCGGTTCCGAGAAAGGCGTTCGGGGGTACGGCCGGCGCCCGCGGCGCCGGATCGCTATTCAGAGGCTGAGCAAGCCGCCGAGGGCGGCGCCCACGACACCTCCCCACGGCCCCCCAATGCTCTGGCCCAGGCCGTAGCCGGCCGTCGCCCCGCTGAGAAGGCCCGGGCTTCGGGTCTCAGTGGTCGTGGCCGTGCCGCCGTAGTCGCCCTGGATGAAGCCCATGTACTGGGCCAGCTTGTTCTGGGGTAGCTGCTGATAGAAGTTGAACCGCGCGATCTGGTCGTTGATGAGGTTCTGGGCCATCGCCTCGCGCGCCTGCCCGACCGCGGCGAGTTGGCCGATATCGACATAATCCTGCTGCGCCAGCCCGGGCGCCGCCATTGCCGCCTGCTGCATGTAGGCCCGCTCATCCCCATAGTTCCGATAAGCAAGGTCGGCGGCAACGGCGCCGAGCTGCTCCGCCAGGTTTTGCTGGGCGGTGCGGTGGGCCGCGCCGTACAGGCCGGAGCCATAGCGTCCCGCCGCCGAAAAGCTGCTGTCGAGTCCCGGCGCCACCGCCGTCTGGTAGTTGCGGACGATGCCGCGCGTTGCGTTGTCGATCGCGCCCTGCAGATAGGGGTTGGCGCCGAGATACGCGCCGGACAGCGTGTTGCCGACCTCCGCGTTCGCCGCCGCCGTGAGCGGCGAGCCGGACATCGCCCGCGCCGCCTGCGCGTTGAGGGCGAGTTCCGTCTCCGGCGCAAAGGACGCAACCGTCGAGTTCGGGAAATAGCTCGGCCCCGGGGCCACGTAGAGCCGCTCCGCCTCCCGGAAGATGTTCTCCAGATAGGGCTTCTGCTTTTCCCATGGTTCCGCGACCTGTCGTGTCGTTGTGCTTGGGCTGTTGCCGCCTGGCATGTTTCCCTCCAGCCATTCGTTCTCGGCGGTCAGCTCTGATCGCCGACCAGCGAGAGGTCCTTCTCCAACATCACATGCGTCCGCCGGAAACCCGGCAGGACCCGCTCCCAGCCCGGCCGGCCGCTGGCCTCGATCGCGTCGCAGCCTTGCGCCCGTGCCCATGTCTCAATCGTCGGCAGATGCTCGAGGCAGGCCTCGAGCGCATTGCCGGCGCTCAGGAACAGGTTGCATCGCCGCCGACGGGGATAGTCGATGATCTCCGTCACCAGGACCGCCTCGATGCCGTCGTCGCCGTCGCCGCCGATCGCAACCCACAGCTGCATCTGCGCCCTCAGAAGAGCGGCGAGAACGTCCGCGGGGGCATAGCGCCCGCCGGCATGGCTCAGGGCGCGATCGACGAAAGGGCGAATTCGCGGCCACAGGCCCCCGATCTTCTCCGACCGGACTCCCGTCAGGACCGTGGTCAACGCGAGACCGGGCCCGATCGGCCGCCGCTAGGGCCACCAGGGCCACTCGCCTTGCCGCCCACCGCGCCGCCGCTCCGGTCCACGCCGCGCGCCCCTATACCGCCGCGACCGCGCCCCGTATTGGTTTCGTTTGAATTGCTGCCGCGCCCGTTTCCGCCACCCCAGCTGCCGAGCCGCCAGACCTCAGGCCGGGGTAGTGGCTCTTCCGGAAGCCCGCGCGGCTGAAACCAGCTCGGAGCGGTCAAGAACGACGGGTCGATGGAGGGTATGGCGTAGGGCTGCAGGCGATAGGGGCCGAAGCGGTTCAGAAAGTGCTGCGCCGGATCGAGCCCGAAGCCCGCGCCGCCGTAAGCCCCGGCCAGTCCACGAAAGCTTTCGCTGGGAAGTCGTCCGAATAGCATGGGATGCTCCTGATCAGGACGGGTCAAGAATTGAAGACGCCAAGGGCATCATGGTCCGCGCGGGCCACCGCGCGGCGCGCGCCATTTGCGGCGCAGCGGCGCACGCGGTGGCCCGGCCCGCCGTGCCGCACGGCGGATCCGCGTCGCGAACGCGTTGGGTCTCGCGCGGCTCGCGCTATCCGATGATGGCGTAGCCGAAACGTCGATCTGGCTCGGCGCTGTCGGTGTGGCCGATGACGAAGCTGCCGTTGGTCCGGGCCGAGACATGCATGCGACCGGCTGCTTGCTCCGCCGCTGCGCTCGCGGTCAGCGGCATGAAGAGGATCATGCTGGTCGCGGTCGCCCGCGGATCGGTGACGGTCGTCGCGGGTTGGTTGGGGTCGAGGACCACCTCTCCGGTGCAGTTGAGCTTGCCGAGACCGATGCGGTTGACGATCGCCGCGACCTGCCGCGGATCGCCGCCGCCCGGCGGCAGACCGGGGAAGCTCCTCATCCTGGCCTCCGTCGAGAGTCCGGGTGCCGTCGCACGGTCATCGGCGCCCCTCCGGTTTGGCACTCACCTCGATGCCCTGAATGTGTTCCCAGGCCGCCCCGGCAGGCAGATGGATCCGGGCGCGATGATACCGCCCGGCCGATCGGACAAGGCATTCCCCGTCCGGGTTGAGGGCGGCCGCCGCACCCCAGACCACGCCATCGATGGTCCGGTTGCGTACGCCGAGCCGCACCGACGGCCCGCTGCCCGGCGAACCGGCGCCCTCGACAATCGGCCGGACGGAGGACACCACGGCGCGACGGTCTGGAAACAACTGCGCCTCCCCCGTTTCGATCGTGGCGGCAAGCGCGGGTCCCGTGAACAGGTTCATGCGATGCTGCGTGTCGAACGCCGAGAGCAGGATCAGCCCGCCAGTCCAGCTGCGTGAGTCGAGCGAAAACCCGAGCGCATCGAGGCTGCTCGAGACGCTGTCCAGACCGTCCAGCGTATAGGACGCCTCCGACAGCACGGGATAGACGATTTCCGCTTCGATCTCGGCTTCCGACCACCGCCCGATCGTCCAGTTGTAGATCAGCAGGCGGTTCGGCGTGCCGTTGACGCTTCCGCTCCCCGGATAGCACAGGATGTACAGCTTGTTGATCGGATCGATTGCGGCGCTGATTCGGTGCAGGTTCCCCTGATCGACGCTTCGCCAGAAAAACCGGTCCACCTTCTGGTCCCCGATCGGCTCGACCCGTTGTCCGCCGATCAAGGCATAGAACCCGTCATTGTCGAGGAAGAACGCGGTCGTCTCGAAATGGGCGATCGATCCTTCGGCGACGGCACCCCGGTTCCGTGCGATCTCGTCGAACTGGAACACCAGCGGCGCGCCGACATAGGTCATGCGCTTGATCGAACGCTCCTGAAAGACGATGCCGAACTCGCCGCCGACCAGGCCCTGCACCCATCCGCCGTCCGGCAGGGTCTGGAAATCGGCCTGCGTCGTCGGGGAGGGAGACCAGGTCTCCGGGTTGTTGATGCCGGACCAGTGAACGCGGCTCGGAAAGCCGCTGATCCGGCCGATGACGACGAAGTCGCGGACGATCGCCACGAAGCGGCCGAACGGCGGATTCCCGCCGAGCGCGGAAAAGGCGGCGCTGCTTCCAAGATCCCATTTCTGCGGCGCGTCCACCCCGTTGACGGCGATGACGAGATCGCCGAACTGGCCGAAGCTCCAGCCCCCGTCGGCCGGCGTCCCGTAGAGGCCGCCCTCGGCGCGGCTGACATCGGCCCAGCTTGTGCCGTCGAGATGATAGAGCCGGTCGGCATCGCCCGCGAAGTTGAACACGTTCGCTGCAAAATCCCGCGTGGCGAAAGCGCCCTGGCAACGCGCCGCAAGTGCGCCGCTGTAAGGGACGAGCCCGCTGAGCGGCCGATAGCTCCCCGACGCCGGGACGACATTCGTGGCGCGCGTCGCCCCTGGATTCCCGAGGTCGGGCAGGTCCGGGCGAAACTCTCCGATCGGGATCATGTCCAATTCCCCAGTGCCGCTGGAACTATGGTCCACGGATCGCTTGCGGGGCCCGGTTCCGCCCAAAGCCCCGAAACCTCCGGCGCCTCCATCCATTGAAAGATCGCTGCGCGGCCGGCTGCAGCCATTGCTGAATTGCCCGCAAGTGCAATCGCGGCATCCAGGTTGACCTGAACGCGTCCGACCGCGCTCGCCCCGCCGCTCCCGATCGGCAGCGCGGTTGCCGTCGCCGGTACGCCGGACGCGACAAGCCCGAGCTGCCCTGCGCTGGATGCACCGGTCACGAATACGGTCGCATCGAGATTGACCTGAACCGCGCCGACCGCGCCAACCCCGGAAGCACCGGAAGGCGCAGCGACACCGCCGCTGGCCGTCCCCTCCACCGCGTCGGCGACGACGGCGATCCGCGCAGTGAGATCGATGTCGGCGGACCGATACTCTATCTCCTTGAGCGCCGACAGCTTTGTGAAGCCCCAGGCCGGCGCGGCGATGCCGAAGTAAAACTCGTCGTCGTAGGATGACCCTGCTTCCTTGACCGTCTGCTCGTCCGCCGGGAAGGTGTCGCCGGGATCGCGGAACCACCACACCCCGACCGCATCGGCGTCGACCTCGGAACTCAGGTCGATGGTCTCGAATTGCCCGGCCTGCGACGGCGCGTGCAGCGTCAGATTCGTGACGAAGTTGGCGTTGGCGGTGATCCAGCCGAGCAGGAACAGATTAACGCAGCTTCCGCCGACCCGCGCCTCAAACTGCTTGTTCGCGTCGAGCTTGACGATCGCCAGCGTGTTGGTCTGCCCGAAGGCCCGCCAGTAATAGTCATCCGTCGATCCGACGGCCCGGATACAGATCTCCGGGTGCGTCGTGTTGCAGCCGTTGTCGAGCGCCAGCACCGCCCCGATCGGCGTGTCGCTGCCGACGTGAGTGCTGATGTCCACCGTCCGATAGGTGCCGTCCTCGGTCGGCGTGACCTCGACCTCGTTCACGAGGCCGTTGTACTCATCGGCCAGCAGATAGCCGATCAGATAAACCTCGAGCGACGTGCTCCCGCAGTTGACTTGAAAAATGCCGTCCTCATCGACCAGCACGACCTGGTAGGCCTGCCAGCCATTCGCCATGTTGCGGGTGCGCGTTGTCGTCGCACCCTTCGGCCGCACTCCGAACGCCCGCGCCGCCCCGGTCTGGTTGGCGATGTGCAGGATCGCGCCGCGGACGTTGCCCGAATCCGCCCCGACATGGGCGGTAATGTCTACGTCCTGCCAGCCGGTGAGCGCCGGCGTGACGTTGACCGGGGTGATAGGCTTGGGCATCTCGTCGCCTGTTCGTTATCCTTTATTGGCCCGGGCGTTATCCATACGCCGTAGATTTGCGCTATATTTGTCGACGCAGGACGGAGACCAGTGAATGCAGGAAGTTGTCGCGCTCGTCATCGGGGCCGTTCTCGTGGCGGTTTTTGCCGTTATCGTCTGCTCCCATTACGTCGGGCTGTTCTTCGATTAACCGTCACGCAATCCTGATGATCGCGTTGGCCGCGTCTGCTGCTGGAAACTGGATTGTGAACGTTCCGCTCGAAACCGTCTTGTCCACGCCAAAGTCGAGCACGGCCACCGCCCGATTGCCTTCGGTCGCGTTGTAGATCAAAGCGCCCCGCGCAGTGAAACTGGCATCGGTCCAAGACAGGTCGGCGAAGTCGATCAGCGCGGTTGTGCCATCGCTGCTCGGGCCCAGCCGTGCCAGTGACTTGCCGCCCGCCGCGTACCCGGCCCCGCTGACCTCGCCGACAGTCGTATAGGTCGCTGTGGCGGGCCCCAGCGTCGCCGCCGAGGTGTAGAGCGCGATCTTGAAATCGTCACCGCCGGATTGGCTGAAATCATGGATGCCCTGCAACAGTTCGCGCTTGAAGCTGGTGCAAAGCGCCTGGACAATGGCCATGCACGGGTCTCCTTCGGATCGGTCGGTACAAGGCGGCGGCTATGCCGCCGGATTGACGGCGCCGGCTCCCGGGCGAGATTCGCTCTACAGACCGGGCGAGGCGGCGCGGACCTGAAGTGCCGAGCCGCCCCACTTGGCGCGGTCCTCTGCGGCCCTGGCCGCGCGCACGGCGTTCTCATAGGCGGCGCTCCAAAGCGGCAGGCGCTCGTCATTCATCAGAAACGTCGTGGCTTCGAGGAGGCTGGCGTAGAGATACACGTCCGGTGCATTGGCGAGCAGCCAGTTCGTCGGCTGACCCGCTGAGAGCGGATCGAACTTTTTGTAGTAGGCCATCTCGGCCTCGTAGTCGGCGTCCGGTGCGGGGCCGACCTGAATCTCCTGGCCGATGACCGTGTACACGGCCGGACGCCCGGTGCTTGATCCGGCCCAGCTGGCGTCGAGCTGCTGGGGCGTCACATAGGACAGCGTCGTCACGGGATTGGTGTTCAACCGGAAGCTGCGCATCTCCAGGAAACCTGGCGGCAGTGCCACACGGGGGCCGCTCAAGGTCGCGGTCGCCCGCGTCTCCATCGCGCGCAGCCGGAGGTCACGATGAATCCGCGTCTCGGCGAGCGAGATGAAGTCGGGGATGAACGGCGTCAGGGTCGCGTCTCCCGGCCGGGCGAGCCAGTTCGCGATGGCGCCCTGCAGATCGGTATAGGTGGCGAGAGCCATGACCACATCTCCCTAAAGCCGTCCCGGCGCGGTCCGCAGATAGCGGTACTCGCTGCTGTTCAGCTTCCGCTTGACCGCCGGCCAGTGGTTCCGATCGAACACGTCTATCCCCTCCTCGCTGCGCCATTTCAGGATGATGATGTCGGGAATTGCGGCCGCCCGGCGCATCTCCCGGGACGGCGACCATCCCTGGTCGTCGGCGTTCTGCAGCGCCTTGTTTCGTTCCAGGATCGGCGCCACGTCCTGCACGCTCTCGATGATTGTCCGGTCCGTCGCCGGATCATAGCTGTGGTACTCGAGCAGCCCCGTTGCCGGATCGAACCCGAGAATCCGTTTGCGCATCGATGGTCTCCGGGAATGTCGGCCGGCCGAAAGCCGCCTCGTCCACATCCGGCCGAAAGAAAAAGGGCCGTGGCCACCGGCACACGACCCCATCAAAGAATATTCGGATTATAGGCAAATAATCCTATAGCTGTCAAGCGGAAAATTGCGAACGAAAGATCGAGGATGACGGAGAGGCAGCATGATCATGGAGGGGAGCCTTCCCAATAAGGAAAGGGGCGGCTCCTGCGAGCCGCCCCTTCCGACAATTTGCTTTCCCGCTTACGGCGTTGTCAGATCGGCGACCACGCCCGAGGACGCCTCCTGCTTCGCCACGAGGGTGTACTCGGCGAGGAGCTGCCGCTTTTCGCTGTCACCCGTCTTCGACAGCGTGTGCTGTCGGAAGGGCCGCAGATAGGCCACGCCCCAGTACTCCGGGTCAAGCACCAGGGCCGAGCGGTCGCGGCTGAAGCGGCTCGCAACGATCCGATGCTCGCCGAAATCGGAGACGTAGACATCCGCCCCGGCGATGATCGTCGCCTGCTTCGTGCCGGTGTTTTCGCGGTACTGGGTCGCGATGCCGGAGAAGCCGGAGCCGACCGCCTTGTTCTTCGGCCCGACGATGATGACCGACGGGTCGCCGCCATTGCTCCAGCAGGACTGGATGACGTCCTTCAGGAGGTCCTCCGTATAGGCCCGCTCCGTGCCGTCGGTCGCGGCCGAAACGATCCCGGCGGCGAAGCCACCGCTCAAGCCGCCGGTGCCGCGGCTGACGTTGGTGGTCAGCCATGCCTCCACCGAACCCGTCTTGCGCGCAACGCTGGACGATCCCGCGGCCGAGGCCTGGTTGCCCGTCAGGATCGCCTCCATGTCGCGCTTCAGCTCCTTCGCCTTCTTGGCGATCTGGTAACTGAGCTCCGACTTGCGCCCGGCCTTGTCGGTGGCCTCCTGCGTGCCCGAGACCACCACGGTCTTGTCGGAGATCTGCGTGTAGTTGCCGACGCGGGCGGTAGGGGTTGCCTCATCCAGCGTGGCGTCGTCGCCTTCGATCACGGCGTTGTCCGTGTCCGGGCTGGCGAGGCTGTCGGTCTGCCACTCGTGATAGGTGTTCTTCGCCTTCAGCTTCTGGGCCATGGCGAGGAATGGAGTCTGGGTCGGGCTGAGATTGTAGATCACCTCGCTCAGATCCTCGCGACCGCCGATGGCGTCGTAGCTGTCGAAGGTGTTCGTCGGTTGTGCCATTGCGCTCCTTCTCCTAAAGCATGTCCTCGATGAGCCGGGCGGCGTCCTCGGTCCGTCCCGTGCTCTTGAGGCGTTTCATCAAGGCGGCACGCCGCGTCGCAGCCCGATCGCCCCGCCCCGCTGCCGCGCCCGGTGTCTGCACCCGGGGCAGCGCGGCCACCCGCTGCGCGACCTTGTCCTTCGACGCCATCATCCGGTCGTAGAGCATGGCCTTGCGGGCCAGGATGACGTCTCGGTGGTCGACGAGGCGGGCCAGCTCCTCGTCGCGATAGCCCGTCTCGAGCAGATAGGCCCGCAGCGCCGCCTTCTCGCGCGGCCCCTTCACCGGGTCGGCGAACTCGGGAAGCCGCTCGGCGAGCGCCCGGCGTTCCTCGGCCAGGTGACGCTGATCGGCCCGTTGCAGCTCGATCAGCCTTTGCCGCTCCTGCTCGCGCAGGGCCATCTGCGCCGCCTCGGCCTGGCCGAGCTGCACCGCCAGCGTGTCGTGGATCGGCTTGAGCTGATTGAACCGGACCGGGTCCTCGGCGGCGAGCCGCGCCCAGTCGATGCCGGCGAACTGCGCCTGCATCTGCTGGCGGAGATAGGGGATGAAGACGTCGAGCTCATGCGCGTAGCGCTGCCGTTCGGCCTGGGCGGAGGCGATCTCCTGCTCTGCGCGCTCCCGCGCCTGCCGGAGTTCGCGCCGCTCCTCGCCCAGGCGCATGGTCTTGCGCGTGTAGTCGGCGCCGCGCTGGTAGCCCTTGAGAAGCTCGGCGAGCGTGACCTCCTGCTCTTCGCCGTCGATCTTGACGGTGTAGCGGGGCTGTTCGCCCTCCTCTTCTTCGGGCTCGGTTGTGGCGGACGACTCCGCCTCGGCGGCGAGGTCGGTGTCGTCTCCCGCCTCGTTCTTGCGCTCGGTCGGCCCGTCCGTTTCAGAGGCCGTGGGCCTGCGCCGCCGGCGCCGATCGGTCGGCCCCAACACGGTTTCTTCGGCATCGAGCAGGCGCTCGATTTTCCGAGCGGCGGCGGGCAGGTCCAACGCCCGCGACGAGTCCGCGGGCGATTCGGGTGCAGTTGCCGGTTCCGGCGTCGCTGCGTCGGTCATGGGATAAACCTCGGTTTGTTGAAACAAGTGACCGCGGATGAAGGCGCGTTTCACCCCATCCGGCGGTCGGTCCTGCGGGTCCGAGTCGTGCTTGTTCGGCCCGCGAAGGATCGCGAAGCTAGGCAGAGCGAAGCGCCGGCTTCCGTGAGGGGGTATCGGAAAGCCAACCGGCTAGACAGGGTCGTCGAGTGGCCTTCCTCGCACCCTATGGCCCGCCAGCAGCCCTCGACCCTCCGCGTCAGGCGGCGCTCGTCGATGATCCTGAAAGGATCGTTCCGGCAGCTGGTATCCTCCGGACGGCAGTGCCGGGACCAGAGACAAACCGCCACGAAGCCTGGCTTCGAGATGCGACGTTCACCGGCCGATACAAACCCCAAACAGTAGAGGTCGCCAGGGATGAACTGCTGAATCCGCCTTTTCTTGGGGCAACCGGTCTTGCCCCTGCGTCCTGCTGCGCGGCCATCGGTAGGATCGGCATAATTGGCTGAATGAAAGCTGTTGCCGCACGCCTGACCTAGAGCGGCCGCCCTTCGATGAAACGTTTGTCAAGACAGCTCAATGCTTGAAGAGCAATGGGTGTGGCAACTCGAACAAACTCAAGCAGGATCGGTTCTTCGCCTAGCATCGGAAATTCCCAGTATCCGGTACTTGCCCCGCGTTCGTCGACAAAGATGACATGCGTAATGCCATCGAACGGCGAGGTGTAACCGACGTGTTCCGTGTACGCGACATCGCTCTCCGGAAACTCTATAGAAACGATGAAGCCTCCCCCGGGTATGTCAAATCCCTGACGCGACGGTGTCCATGGCTCCAACGTCCCGGTCCACAGGATTCGATCCTCGATCCCCAGCGTGATTCGTGCCGCGAATTTGCCGCCGTTCAGAAGCAACACTCGGTTCGTCTCGCAGTCGGTGAGGATTACAACGGCCGGCATCGCAGAAACCGCGAGCCCTGCTGCCAAGAGCACCATCAAAACCGCACGGTTAAGTCTCAACCACAAGGGCTCACCGTACAATATTTTTACAACCATTGATAGAGTACCCTTTCGATCGAGCAGGCGTCAACGACAAATGCAGCCGTGCCGTCAAGCCGGCTTGCCCAGGCTTTCCGTTCACATTCCGTTACGGTTCATATAAGGCCCCCCGAGAAAGATTCCGGGCCATTGCGGCTCGGGTGCCGAGGGCCCGGGCAAGCGGAAGCTCCGCGTTTGCAATTGCCCGTTCCGCAACGCTTCCAGAATGACCTCTTCCGCCGATCGATCCTTGTTTCTCGGATCAAGGGCCAGTCGCCGTCCGACGTTGTTGTTGAAGAGATCCATGAGTTGTGAGCCTTGCTTCTGACGTTCGTCGTAGCGCTCGTGGGCATCGCCAAAACTCTTGGCCGCCTCCGTTCCCATTTCGCGCGTGACGAGAAAGCTCCAAAGGGCGTGGCGGAAGGCGTCGGCGTCATTGTCATGCGCCACCGTGATATCCGGAAAGTGTCGTTCCACGGCCTCTTCGACATCCCTGTATCTCAGCCGCATCGCCCGGAGCGCATCTAGGGGCATACCGAGCGCCGTTCTCAGTTGACCGGGACCAGAGGGGTCGAAACGCAAGCCCCGTTGCATTGCATCGGTATCCACGATCTCGCTCGTCGGCGGGCCGATGTCGAAGACGAAGGGCTCGTTCGCTTCTGCGCCCGCCGGCTGCGCACCGGTCTCCACCGCCTGTGGACCTTCGGCGACCTGCCAATCTATTTCAGCGAAAAGCTGCTGCAGGTTCGGTCGCTCATATCCACCCACCGCATTCTCGAACCCGCGCCGGATCCGCGCCGCCAAGCCCTCTCCGCTGTCCTCGCCACGCCGGTAGACGATGCCGTCCGGGCCAAGAAAGGCGCTGCCTTCATCGACCGCCCCGCGCTCGCGGAATCGGCGCTGGTCCGCCTCGGGCAGCGGTTCCGCCGTCCGGTGCGCCTGCGGGTGTACGCGCTGCGCGAAGGCCAGCCGCTCCTCGGGCGAGCGCGGACCGTGCGTTAGAAAATCCAGCCCGTCCGCGTCGAGCGCCTCGCGGTAGAGCGCCAGCACCGCCGGCGGGATCAGATCGTCCTCGTTCCCGGACCGTGACGTCCGGTCCGGGATCTGACCCGCTCTCGCCGGCACGAACCCGGCGTGCGGCCAATCGGCGCGCACCCGCGACCGCTCTTCCCGATTGTCCAGGAGACCGGCGGACGGCCGGTATCGCGTGAAGTACGACATCGCTGAATCCCTTTGAGAAGGGTGGCGACGAATGCCGGAGCCGGCGCACTCGCCACTCTGAAGACTTTGGCCTCGTCCGGGGCAGATGAACTCAATCGCCCCGTGTGGTCTGGCGTTCTTCCAGCGCCGCCAGTTGCCGGTCGGCCAGCTTGCCGGTTTCCAGAACGCCGGTCAGATGCGCCTTCAACCGGCCGAGCAGCTTCACCATCAGCCACAGCCGCTCCCGCTCGCGATCCTGCCCCTCGCCGGTCGCGATCCAGGCCGCCCGCAGATTCCCCTCGACCGCTTCGAAGGCCTCGATCAACAGCGGATCGCTCAACAGGCGGCGGGCCTGCTCCCCGCGCGCCGAGTCTCGCTCCAGGTTCATGCCGCGCCTCCCCCCTCACGCGCCATCTTCGCCCGCATCGCCATCTCCTCCCGCTTCAGCGCGACCTCCGCCATCAGCTCCTCGCGCTTGAGCGCCAGCTCGGCTTCGAGCTTCGCCCGGTCCAGGGCAAGCTCCGCCTGTTGCCGTTCGCGCTCCAACCGCAGCCGCGCCTCATCGAGCTGCGCCCGCTGCCGCAGCGCGAGCAGCCACGGGTCCGGCGGTGCCTCTTGGGGCGGAGCAGCGGGCGAAACGGGCGGCACGGCCGCCGCGCTCTGCGCCGGATCGGTGAAGTAGGGATCGACCGACTTGAGCCCCGCGTTTTCCACCATCTTGGCGAGCGTGTTGTAGACGTTCTCGAGCGTGACCAGCGGCCCGTCCACGCCGCCCTGGAACCGGATTGCCTGGGCCTGGATGCCGAGCAGATTCTGCAGATGGACCAGCATCTGATCCTTGTTGCCCGTGCCCAGCCCGACATTGATCGTCAGGTCCATGGCCGTGTTCCACTGGCGCGGGTCCATCGGCACCCAGCGGTTGCGCAGGCGGACGATGCGGGGACCGTGCTGGTGCTTGCCGACGAGCTCCAGGATCTTGCGGAACAGGTCCTTCACGCCCGTCTCGGCGAACAGGCGGGCGATCAGCTCGATGCGCTGCTGCGCCGCCGTCATGATCTGATTGATGCCGCTCGCCGTCTTGTTCAGGCTGTTCGCGTCGAGCCCCTGATTGTACTTCGTCACCCCCGTCCGGTTCTCGCGGACGCCGTCGATGTATTCGAGCATCGGGAAGGCCTGCGCCGCGACCAGCGGCGTGTCGAGCGGCATCACATGGCCTTGCCCCGGAAGCGCCCCGTTCTTGAGACGCACGATCCCGCCCGGCCGGCTGGTCAGCATGTCGTCGAGATTGACCTGCTCGCTGATGACGTGCCGCCCGTTGTTGCTGAGATAAAGGTTGTCGAGGATCTGCCGCAGGATCGTCGATTTGATGAGCTGCAGGTCCATCACCAGCTCGGCGACCGACAGGCCGAAAAACCGGTGCGGCATGATGATCGGCGTGACCGAGACGAATGGCACGCCCTCACAGGCTTCGTTGTCGAGGATCTCGTTCGCCGCGCCGCCGACCGTCACCTTCCGGCGCTCGGCGATGCCGTCCCCGTCCCAGTCGACCTTGACGTAGCATTCCGTGATCCAGACCTCGCGCATGGCGCGATTGATCGCGCCGCCATCGCCGAAATCGGCCTCCTCCTCCGGGCCGAAGCGCGTCTGCCGTTCGCCGGTCGGGTCATCCTCGTCGGCGCTCGCCAGCCGTTCGATGACCTCCGGGTCGTACCCCATCGCGAGCAGTTCGGAGACCGTCTTTCGCACGCGGTGGCCGACGAAGGCCGCCTCCTCGATCGACCGCGCCCGCGGCGAGATCAGGAACTCCTCCGGCGGCACCGGCATGATTCGGACGCAACCATAGCGCGTCCGCCGCTTGACCACGAAGTCGTGATAGGTGACCGGGGCTTCGACCGGCAGCCCCTCCGGTCCGGCGACGATCCCGATGTCCTCATAGGCGCTGTGCTCAATGACCTCGACCTCGGGATCCGCGAGGACGATCTGCATCTCCTCGAAGGTCTTGCGCCGGTAGCTTTCCCGCGCCGTGTCCTCGCCTTCCTCCCACCAGACCTTGGCGATGCCGTTCTTCTGCAGCAGCGCGTCCTTGAAAAGGGTGTAGAGGATCAGGAATCCCGGATTGTCCCGGCTGAAGATCCAGTTGACGTATTCGGTCGCCTGCCGCGCGGCCTCCTCGTCCTCCGGCCCCGTCGGCTCGAAGCGCACCACCTCGTCGCCGGCAGTGAAGACCTTGAGCAGCGAGGGCAGGATCCACTCGATCGTGTCCGCCACGTCGGTCGATACGACGCGGCTGCGGCCCTCCATCTCGTTCCCGAACGGCTCGCCGAGATAGTAGGAGAGCGCCTTGCGCCGCTGCTCGGTCAGCTCGCCGCCGAGATGCCCGATCGCGCCGTCGATCTCCGCGGAGAGGATCGCCTTGAGTTCCGTTTCCGTCATCCTGGTCATCGCCCGGTCCTGTCCTTCTTCGGGTTGGAGCGCCGCTTCGGCGAGACCGTCGATGTCGGCCGGCCGCCGGCACCGGCGGTTTCGGCTTCCGGGTCCGGAGCCGCATCGGGCGCCCTCCGGCGCTCGAGCTCGGCCACGCGGCCTTCGAGCAGCCGCAGCCGTCTTTCCAGAGCGATGCTCATGGAATCGTCCTTTCCTATCGATGCTGATGGAAACATGCGCCGACGCCGCGAGCGCGAAGGAACGGAACGGCCCGGTTTCCGGCTTCACCTCGGGTCACGGCATCGCCGCAACGGGATCGATCTCGGCCCTGTCGACGTCGTCCGCCGCTCCGGGTGGCGCTACGAAACCGAATTGCCCTCAGCTTTCGCCGGAGGCTGCCCCTCGAAACAGCCGCCAGACCGTCCGCCCTGCCAGGAAGGCCAGATAAGCGATCATTGGAACGGAACCGATCCCCGCCGCAATCAAGACGAACGTGCCGAGATTGCGCCATTGAAGGTCACAGTCAAAGCCGAGCCAGGCCGACAGGCCCCGACCGTCAAAACGGCTGTAGTCGCAGAACACACCCTGCGGGTTGAGATCCAGTGCCGCATAGGTGGCGAGACCACCCCAAACCATGGCGGCAAAAAGACACCGGCGAATATGAGATAAATCCGCCCGGCACGCGCCGGCAGACACCGCTTCCACGATCGTCCCGGCTTCGGGCCCTGCGGAGCCGCTACGCTCATCGCCCTGACAAACCGGTGGGAACATCGGATTCGTCGGCCGCCCGGCCCGCTAAGTGCCGCCGCAGCCATGCCAGCAGCGCGGCAACTCCCAGATAGAACGCGACGGGCAAGAGGAAGACGACGACAACCAGTATGGCGTTAAAGACGACCAGCGGCGCCAGGTTGCCGAAGACGATGTTGCATTCATCGCCTTGCGAGACATAGTTTCCGCTTTCGCCCTTCGGGACATAGGCGCAATACGCTCCCTGGGGATTGTGATCCAAGGCCATACAGGCCGTCGCCGCTCCGGCCATAAGGCCGAGCAGCAGCGATAGCACGATGTAGCCCTTGAGAAGCAGTCTTCGAAAGCGCATCCGCCCAACGTCCCCCGATACTACCGCTGCCAATCCTTTGCCGCGTAAACGGTGGCCACGCGGGCCCCAAAGTCGCTCACCTGCTCCTTGGCACCAGAATTATATATTGAGGTTATTTTGCAACCGAAGGTTGCTCAAGCCGATCCTGAATGCGTCGCAGAAGAGTCACACCGGCACGAATGTTGTCCCTCGGATCGCTGAGATCGGCATCGGGCCCCGCCAGTTCTGCCCAAAGACTGGATTGATGTTCATTGGAAACAGGCTTCTGGCCAACCCAAGCCGCTCAGCAAGCCAAGCTCCGCCGAAATAATGTCCTTGCGCGTTCTCGACATACACGATGGCTTTCGCCAGGTCGGGGTCTACGCCTTGCCGCTGCACACCGGCGGGTCAAGGCTCTCGATCGGATCCGGAAGGTCGCCCGAAACCGGCCCGCGAGCCGCGACGGGCGACACGGACCATGCCGCGCCCGGATTTAAAGGCGGCGTGCGCCACGGATTTGGGTGGTGCGGCACCGTGGCTTCGGCTTCCGGGATAATGGGCGGTGTCGTCCATATCCCCGGCGGACGAAACCGGACCGGTTCGCTTGCCGCAACGAAGGGCAGTGCTCCCTCGATCAAGGCGGCGTTCTGACGGTATCGAGAACGGTTCAAGGCTTTCATCCCTCACACGATCCACCGGTTGTCGTACCGGATCGGTGCCGGCGCGCTTTCGACCGGCCGCAGGCCCACCGCGAGGTAGCGCAGCGCGTCCGCCGCGTGGCTCGTCCAGTCGTGCAGCGGCCGCGCCTTGAACGCCCGCAATCGGTCGTCGTATTCGCGCCGATATTGACGCAGCGCTTCCAGCCCTCGCGCACAGCGTTCCGCATCGATCCAGCAGCGGGGCAAGAGGTTGCGAACCGCCTGAATGCCGTCGTCCACCGGCAGGTTCGCCACCACCCGCGCCCGGATGCCGAGCCCGGCCAGGACCTCGAGCCGGCTCTTGCCGGTCCCGAGCTCCGTCACCCGCACGTCATGTGGCAGCAGATGGTCGCCGTAGGCATAAGGCTTCTCGCCCAGGAGCTTGGCGTAATGGTCGAGCCCCACCCCCGACGCCTCGTGGTAGTCGATCAGCCGCAGCTCGCGGCCGGCCTGCTGGCAGAACCAGATCGCGGTGGAATCGCCGACGCCGAGGTCCCAGGCCGTATGGACCGGCAGCGCCGGCTCCCACGGCACGCGCGTCACGCGCCCTTCGGCCTCGGCGGCGGCGATCGACTTCGCGTAATAGGCGCCCGCCACCGCCGCGTCGAAGCTGCATTCGAACTCCTGCGCGTATTCCTCCTCCGACATGACCGCCCGCGCCGCCGCGAGCTCCGCCGCGCCGATCACGCCGGTCTCGGAGGCCCTGAACTGCGCCGCGAACCAGCTTTCGTCGCGCGTCGCCCGGTCGTAGATCTCCCAGAACGCGTTGCGCCCCATCGGCGTGCCGATGAAGATCGCCCACCCTTCCCGGTCGGCGAGGGCCGGCCGGATCACCTCCGACCAGACGCGCGGATTCATCTGGGCGAATTCGTCGAGCACGACGCCGTCGAGATAGAGGCCGCGCAGCCGGTCCGGATCGTCGGCGCCGAACAACCGGATGCGCGCGCCGCCTGCTAGGTCGCAACGCAGCTCGCTCTCGTTGTGGCGCGTGCCAGGGATCGGCCCGGTGAACCGCTTCAGATAGTCCCAGGCCACCGTCTTGGCCTGCCGATAGAACGGCGCGATATAGGCGTAGCGCGGCTCCGGAAGCGAACTCGCGACCGCCTTCGCGATCAGCTCGTTGATACAGAAGACCGTCTTGCCGAACCGCCGGTGCGCCACCAGCACGTTGAAGCGCTTGAGGCTCCGGTGCAGCCCTGCCTGCAGCGGTCGCGGCTTGTAGGGTAGCTCGATCAGGAGTTCGCTTCGCCGCCCCATACCAATCGGATCACCTGTTCCGTTACGCCGCGTCCGCCGGTGGCCGCCCCATCCGCCGGTCCCGGTCCGGGCTTGCCATAGCCCCAGTTGAGCAGCGCGCTCGCCGCCGAAACCCGCGCCGCCGGCGTTGCAGCCGGGTCGTTCATCACCGCCGCCAGTGCCGCCACCGCCGCGGCCGCATGCTCGCGCGCCAGCGCTCGGACCGCCGGGTTCCTTCTGCGGCGTGCCGTCGCCGCCTTCGACGAGACCGACACCGCGGATGACTTGCCAGCGGCTTGCCCGGCGGACGGATCGGCGCCGCTCGCCGTCGTCCCATTGCGCTCACGGGGCGGCTTGACCATGGAGCTCCGTTTCGGATTCGGGCTCGGCCGAACACCGGGCCGTCAACGAAAAAAGGGGTCGGCGCTGTCGGCGCACGACCCCATCAAAGAATAAGCCGATTATCGGCTTTTATTCCTATTTCTGTCAACAGAAAAATCGCGACCGCTCTGCACGAGGCTCGGCGCGCGGTGCGTCTCCATGCGGCCGAGCCGACCGGACGAGCGGCCATAGCAGGCCACGAGAACGTCCAGCCCTGCCTTCACCGCTTCCAGCTCATGGCCATCGGCCCGACGAGCGGAGAGCGGCCGGCGCGACGCCGTGTCGAGGAACCGCGGCGGGCGCGCGAACACCACGAGGTTCTCGGTCGCGTCGCAGACCCGCCGGCCCGCCGCCAGGAGCCGGTTCTTGCCCAGGCGGAACAGGCTCTCGATCCGGGCCAGGGTCTCCTCCTCGAGCTCACGCCCGCCGCCCGCACCCGCCGCGAGCTGCGCGTAGATTCGATCGCAGGCGATCTGGGTCCGGCCGACGGCGCGGCGGTAGAGATAGGCGTAGTAGAACCCCGCCTCGTGCTGCTGCGGCGTTACGAGGCCGCGGGCCAGCATCAGGCCCAGCGGGTGTTCGGTGAGTGCCGGGTCGGCACCGCCCGCAAGCGCCGCCCGATGCGCGCGCAGTTCGGGCGTCCCCTGATCGACCTTTGGCCTCTCGCTTCTTGGCCGCCCCCGCCGGCCGCTTCGCCATGCCTTCATTGCGTCTCCTCTCCAGATTACCGATCCGGCTCGATGATCACGATTCGTTCTCTTCAAGACCCATGGCCCAGCGCTTCGCCCATTCCAGCAGCCACAGCGCCCGCTCGGCGGTCATCTCGCTGTTGATGACCTCGAAGTTCCCTTCGGCCGTCACGCCCAACGCAATCACCTGCTCCCACTCGACCTTGCCGATCTCGGCAACGGCCTGCTTCGGGCGCAGCGTCTCCGAGGGCGGGAAGGCGATCACGCGGCCCACGGTCGTTCCTCCGCCCCACCTGCGGCGCGATGCCGGCCTGCTACCACGCCGTGTGCCCTTTCGTCACGGCCGCGCCATAGGCCCAGTCATCGTGCTCCTTGCAGGAACCGCAGATCCGCTCATGGCTGCCGGCGCTCGCGAATGACACGCCGCAGAACAGGCAGGCCCGAACCCGCCGCGGCGTTTGTCCGGTGGCCGGCCGCGGCTTTAAGGGAAGAGTGGAGGCCGGCGGCGTCTCGAGTCTCGGAGGGTTCTGGCTTGACTGTCGCGTGGTCATACGCGACTATTATGCTTATTCCGTTTAACTGTCAACCGTATTTTGCGTATGAACCGAAGGGACCCTGATTGATGCCATGACCGAGGTCTCGGAAGCCGCCCGGCGGCTCAAGGCGCTGCGGGAACGCTCGGGACTGTCCATGCGGGCGGTCGCCGACGCGCTCGGCTGGACGCTGACGCGATACCAGCACTACGAGGACCGCTACAAACGCCCGTTCCTGCCGGCGGATCTGGCCTACGCCCTGGCGGAGGTCTTCAAGGCCGAAGGGGTCGACCCAGCTTCGGTGCTCGAGCTCGCCGGGATCGGATTGGCGCCGCCGCCCCAGATGGGCGGAGCGGGCACGGGCGCGCCCAGCGAGTTCCGGCTCGGCGGGCCGGTCCCCCTTGCCGGTCCGGTCCGTGATCTGCCGGTCATGGGGGCCGTAAAGGGCGGATCGGAAGGGTTTTACTTCAATGAGGGCGAGGCCAAGGAGTTCGTTCTCCGCCCGGCCAATCTGGCCGGGGTCAGCAACGCATTCGCCCTCTATGTCTATGGCGACAGCATGGAGCCGCGCTACTTCGCCGGTGAGATTCTGTACGTCAACCCGAACCGTCCGATCACCCGGAACTGCTTCGTGGCGGTCGAGCTGAACGACGGTCAGGGCCTGATCAAGCAGTTCGTGAGCCGCAGCGACACCACCGTCGTCCTTCGCCAGTTCAACCCGCGGAAGGAGATCCGGCTGCCGGCCCGGGACGTGAAGCGGATCTACCGGATCACCGGGTCCGGCGAAGCCGGCTGAGCCCGGCGACCCGATCGAAGGACGTGCTTCCGCGTTGCCATTTTACGCAACATGCGTTACATTCGGCAGCGGTTTCACCCGGCACTGCGGAGGGCAGCATGGCGTTCAGATCCCGCGAGCTCAGCGTTCTGGCCTATGCCAACGGCTTCACCCTTTGGCACTATCGCACCGATGATAGGCTCGAGACGCTGACCCGTCGGCCGGGTGTCGCCGGTGGGGGCTATTTCGATGCGGCGCGCGAGATGCTGCGCAGCGGCGACCAGATCATCGTCAACCTTGTCGAGGACGGGCGGATCACGGTCGCCAACCTCGCCGTGATTGCGGTCGGTGGCGCTGGCTCCGTCGAGGTGACGACGATCGGCGCCTCGCTCGAGAGGCCGGCGAGCGGTGGTGCCGCCGCGGCCTGACGCACCGCTTCCTACTCGATCACATAGACCGGCAGGTAGGCGCCCACTAGCCGATTGTCTTCGCCGCGCCGGGGCGTCCGGAAACAGTCCACCTCCGCCAGCGTCGCGTAGCAGAAGACCGGCTTCGGCGGCGCGACGCGGTCGCGCTCGACGAAGCCGGCCCGCAGGATCTCGGTCTCGCTGGGCGTAAATCCCGCAAACGGATTGCAGGCCGACAGTCCCAGCGCCAGCGCCGCCGACGCGATCGCCCGGCAAGCGCCTTTCATGAGGCGCTACGCGTTGACGTCCACGACCACCCGGCCGCGAACCTTGCCGGCCAGGATGTCGCGCCCAAGCCGTGGCAGATCGGCCAGCTTGGCCGGCTCGATCATCGCGTCGAGCTTCTCCGTCGGCAGGTCCCGCACCAACCGGCCCCAGGCCTCGCGCCGGCGTTCCGTCGGGCACATGACCGTGTCGATGCCGAGCAGATTGACCCCGCGGAGCAGGAAGGGGATCACGGTCGTCTCCAGCTTCGTTCCGGCGGCCAGGCCCACCGCGGCGACGGAAGCACCGTATTTCATCGCCGGAAGAATCGTCGCCAAGGTCGAGCCGCCGACCGAATCGACGCAGCCCGCCCAGCGCTCCGACTCCAGCGGCTTGCCGGACGGCGTTTCGAGAGCCGACCGCTCGATGATCGTAGTGGCGCCGAGTTCCCTCAGGTAATCGTGCGTCTCCGGACGCCCCGTCGAGGCAACCACCGAGTAGCCGAGCTTGGCAAGCACGGCCGTGGCGATGCTCCCCACGCCGCCCGCCGCTCCGGTGACCAGCACCTCGCCGCGCTCCGGCGTCAGCCCGTGTTCCTCCAGCGCCATCACCGCCAACATCGCGGCGAGCCCGGCCGTGCCGATCGCCATGGCCCGCCGCGGCGTCAGGCCCGCTGGCAGCGGAACCAGCCACTCGCCCTTCACCCGCGCCTTCTGCGCATAGCCGCCCCAATGCGTTTCACCGACGCGCCAGCCGGTGAGGATCACGGAGTCTCCCGGCTTCCAATTCGGATTGTCGGACTGCTCCACCCGGCCGACGAAGTCGATGCCCGGCACATGCGGGTAGCTGCGCACCAGACGGCCGAGCCCGTTCAGGATCAGCCCGTCCTTGTAGTTCAGCGTCGAATACTCGACGGCGACGGTCACGTCGCCGGCCGGCAGCGCGGACTCCTCCAATTCCTGGATCGAGCTCGACACCTTGCCGTCGTTCTCTTGCAGGACGAGCGCCTTGAACATGACCGATTCCACCTCCTTCTCTTGCTGCTTTGACAGTGCGGCTACCGCAGCGGCTCCAGAATGCTGACGTAGTTGGCGACCGCGGTCCCGCCCATGTTGAAGATCCCGGCGAGCCGGGCGTCCCTCACCTGCATGTCGCCGGCCTCGCCGCGAACCTGCATGGCCGCCATCACATGCATGGATACGCCGGTCGCGCCGATCGGGTGCCCCTTGGCCTTCAGGCCCCCGGACGGATTGACGGGAAGCCGACCGTCCTTCTCCGTCCACCCCTCGAGGACGGCCCGCTCGCCCTCGCCCGGCCCGGTCAGCCCCATCGCCTCGTACTCGATCAGTTCGGCGATCGTGAAGCAGTCATGGGTCTCGACCAGGCTCAGGTCGTCGAGCGTCAGGCGCGCGGCGTCCAGCGCCCGCCGCCAGGCAACCGCGGCACCCTCGAACAGGGTAACGTCGCGCCGGCTCATCGGCAGGAAATCGTTCACCTGCTCGGCGGCGCGGAAGACCACCGCCTTGCGCAGGGCGATCGCGGTCTCGACATCGGCCAGCACGACCGCCGCGGCTCCGTCTGAGACCGGGCTGCAGTCGGTGCGCCGCAGCGGTCCCGCGACTCGCGGGTTCTTGTCCGAGACGGTGCGGCAGAATGCGTAGCCCAGATCCTTTTGAATTTGCGCCAGGGGGTTCGCCGCGCCGTTCCTGTGGTTCTTCGCCGCGATCCGCGCCAGCGCATCGGACCGATCGCCGTGCTTCTGGAAGTAGAGTTCGGCGATCCGGCCGAAGACTCCGGCGAAGCCGCCCTCGATCGCCGCCTCCTCCTTGACGTAGCTGGCCTTCAGCAGGTTGGCGGCAACCTCGGGTGCCGCGCTGTCGGTCATTTTCTCCGCGCCGACGACGAGGACGAGCCGTGCCCGGCGGGCGGCGATGCTCCGCAGCCCCGCATGGATTGCCGCGCTCCCTGTCGCGCAGGCGTTCTCGACCCGGGTCGCGGGCTTGAAGCGCAAGGCCGGATCGACCTGCAGCGCCAGCGAGGCCGGGAACCCCTGCGGGGAGAATCCGCCGTTGAAGTGTCCGACGACGATCTCGTCGATGTCCGCCGCGGCGATGCCCGCATCCGCCAAGGCCGCTCCGGCGGCACGGACGATCAGACTCTCGACATCCTCTTCCGGGTGGCGCCCGAAGGGCGTGTGGCCCCAGCCGACGATGCAAGCCGTCATCCCTCGCCCTCGCAAAAGCCTCGGCTCCGGCGCCGCGATCGCGCCCGGTGCCCGGACCGGACGCATAGCAAAGCGGTTTGCGGCCGATCGCGCAACCCTGCTCCCTCTAGGCTATGCCGGCCTCGGGCGGCAGGCACTCCGCGAAGCGCACCGGAATGCCGCTTGGCGCCCCGATCAGCTCGTCCTCGCGCATGACGATTCGCCCGCGCAGGATCGTCGCCTTGGGCCAGCCGGTCACGCGCCGCCCGTCGAACGGTGTCCAGCCGCTCTTGGTCGCCATCCAGGCGTTGGTGATCGTCCGCTGCGCCTTGAGGTCGACGATCGTCAGGTCGGCGTCGTAGCCGACCGCGAGTCGCCCCTTGCCGGCGACGTTGTAGATCCGCGCCGGCCCCGCACTGGTCAGGTCGACCAGCCGCTCGAGCGACAGCCGTCCCGCGTTCACATGGTCGAGCATCAGGGGCAGAAGCGTCTGCACCCCCGGCATGCCCGACGGGCTCTGCGGATAGGGCCGCGCCTTCTCCTCGCGGGTGTGCGGCGCGTGATCCGAGCCGATGCAGTCGGCAAGCCCCTGACCGACCGCCCGCCATAGCCCCTCGCGATGGCGCGCTTCACGGATCGGCGGGTTCATCTGGGCGAGCGTGCCGAGCTCGGCGTAGCAGTCGGGCGCGACAAGCGTGAGGTGCTGCGGCGTGACCTCGAAAGTGGCGATGTCCTTGTGCGCCGCCAGGATCTCCGTCTCCTCCGCCGTCGTCACATGCAGCACATGGACGCGCCGTCCGGCTTCACGCGCCAGACGCATCAGGCGTCGGGTCGCGGCGGTCGCCGTCTCCACGTCCCGCCATTCCGGATGCCGGGCGACATCGGTGCCGTCGCGCACAAGCGCGTGCCGCTCCCGCAGGCGGTTCTCGTCCTCGGCATGCACCGCGACCCGGCGCCGGCCGCTCCGCAGGACCGCGCGCAGTGTGTCGTCATCGTCGACCAGCAGGTTGCCCGTGGAGCTACCCATGAAGACCTTCACCCCGGCGCAGCCGGGCAGCCGCTCGAGCTCCCCCAGCTCCGCCGCGTTCGATTCCGCCGCGCCGATGAAGAACGCGACGTCGCACCAGGCCCGTCCGGCGGCCCGGGCCAGCTTGTCGGCGAGGTCGGCTTCGGTCAGCGTGTTCGGCTTCGTGTTCGGCATTTCGAACACCGCCGTGACACCGCCAAGCACCGCGCCGGCCGTGCCCGTGGCCAGATCCTCCTTATGCTCCAGCCCCGGCTCGCGGAAATGCACCTGGCTGTCGATCACGCCAGGCAGGACGTGGAGCCCTCGGGCGTCGAAGACCTCGGCCGCCGAGGCGCCGCCGAGGTCGCCGATCGCAGCGACCTTGCCGTCGCGCACCGCGATGTCCGCCGGTGCGATGCCGTTCGGCGTCGCCGCGGTGCCCCCTTTCACGATGAGGTCGTAATTCGTGGCCATGGGTCCGGTTCCTCTTGCTGCCGCGTCACCTGTAGCGGCCGGGGCCCCTCCCGGCAAGCCTGCCGAACCGCTCGACGGGACGGAACCGGGCTGCCCTTGCGAAGCGGCCTGACTTGCCCGATCTTATGCGACGCATCGCATCATCGCGTCACCGGAAAGGCGGTCATGACGGAGACATTCTATCGCCTCGCCGAGGACCGCGGCGTCCTCGCCCTGGCCGGAGAAGATCGTCGCACATTCCTGCAGGGGCTGGTGTCGAACGACGTCACCAAGGTCTCGCCCGTGCAGGCCATCTACGCAGCCTTCCTCACGCCGCAGGGCAAGTATCTGCACGACTTCTTCATCGCCGAGATCGGTGAGGTTCTCTACCTCGACTGCGAGGCGGAGCGGCGCGAGGATCTGCGTCGACGACTCTCCATCTACAAGCTCCGCTCCAAGGTGAGCATCGAGGACGCCACGGCCGATTTCGCGGTCGTCCAGGGGTTCGGCGCCGGAGCCTTGGATGCCCTCGGCCTGCCGGAGGCCCCCGGGATCGCCGTCGCGCGCGGCGGCGGCGCCGTCTTCACCGATCCGCGCTTGGCCGCGCTGGGGGCGCGGGCCATTCTGCCGCGGGCAACCGCCGCCAAGGAGTTCTCCGCCGCCGGCTTCACCCCCGGATCGGCGCAGGATTACGACAGGCTGCGCCTCTCGCTGGGCGTCCCCGATGGTAGCCGCGACCTTCCCGTCGAGAAGGCGATCCTGCTGGAGAACGGCTTCGATGAGCTGCACGGCATCGACTGGCAGAAGGGCTGCTACATGGGTCAGGAGCTGACCGCCCGGACCCGCTATCGCGGGCTGGTCCGCAAGCGGCTGTTGCCGGTGGAGATCGACGGTCCCGCCCCGCCCCGGGGAACGCCGGTCCTCTTCGACGGCAAGGACGCCGGTGAGATGCGGTCGAGCGCGGACGGCATCGGCCTGGCGATGATCCGCCTCGAATATCTTGAGCAGGCGGCCGCCGGCCGCGGTGTCTTTCGCGCGGGTGACAGCCGGCTGACCCCGCGCGTGCCGGACTGGATGGCGCTTCCGTCAGCCGGCGTCGGCGCCTCATGACCCGCGCGCGCCTTCGCGACCTCGGCATCGCCCCGGGCCGGCTGCCGACCGGCCCGCTCAATGCCATCACCGATGTCGCCGGTGTTCGCGTGGGCCACGCGACCCTGATCCGCGACGA
>Ga0310823_100160_pt1 | contig 89633 bp, 80 predicted proteins | sample P4_ome_3_FD_201316 | JGI IMG/M metagenome (GOLD analysis project Ga0310823, IMG submission 201316) | Sorghum-adapted microbial communities from Joint BioEnergy Institute, Emeryville, California, United States - P4_Day56_Rep3 | ecosystem: Engineered > Bioreactor > SSF (Solid state fermentation) >...
CGCTCGACTTGCATGTATTAGGCACGCCGCCAGCGTTCGTCCTGAGCCAGGATCAAACTCTCCATAAAAGGTCCAACGGACCGGTTTATCGAAGAGCCGTTTGGCTCCAAATTCTTCTGGCTTGTCTTGCAAGAAAACTCTTGCTTGACGGTGTTTCGAATTACGCTCGATGTTCAGTTTTCAAGGAGCAATCGCTTGGCCCGTAGGCCTTCGCTTTCGCGCCGCCGTCATAACAGCGGCTCGATTAATATAACACAGACGCCTTCACGATTGCAAGAGGTAATTTTTATTTTTTCTTACCGCTGAATCGCAGCAAATTTTCGCTTCAAACAGGCGCGAGACATAGATTATCACATCCCGGCGCACGGCGTCAATCACCAATCGGAAATTTTTTTACGCAAGCAAAACATGCTGCAGCCCAAGGACCAATCCGATGCCCGGCAATCCGAGCAACGCGACGGCCCCGATGGTGACCGGATTAAGCGGAACGTACCAGCCGGTTATCCAGCCCGAAAAGTTCAACGCATAGATGGCAAAGGCAGATAAAACCAAATGCATGCCGAACCGGGCCAAGAAGCCTTTAGGCACTTTCCCGCGAAACAGCAGAAAAGCGAGCCCGCAGGAAGACAAAACAAGCATGATCAACCAGACGGATTTCATGGTCCGACCTCCCGGTTTTCTTCATGGGCTTCATGGTGCGCGTTCCAGAGCTGCTTTGCTTTCTTCAGCAGCATGCTCAGCTTTTTTTCCGCCGCTTCCATCGCAAAAATCGCATAATCGACTTCGTCCGCGCCGACCGCCATCTGAAAACGGTAATTCGCAACCGCGCATTCCCGCTCCGCTTCCCGGATTTGATCCGTGAGCCTTTCGATCTCCGCCATTTTGGCCGCCGTTTGATCCCGTTCGCTCTTGCCCGGCATCTTCAGTTCCTCCTGCCGTCAGGATTGAGTTGATGGACAACCCAATACATGGTTATGCTTTCGGGCTCTTTTTTAGAACGCGGCCGCCTTCATGCGTTTGCGGCTCTGGACGCGGGCGATAAGCAGCCAGATTCCCGGCTCCGACAGACCTTGGAAAAGCGAAAAAGACGCCGTTAAGGCGTCCATGGGGATCCAATTGATGATCCGTACAAAAATCAATTCAGCTCGCGCCGGCCTTCGAGCGCCTTGGACAGCGTCACCTCGTCGGCATACTCCAAATCCCCGCCCACCGGCAGGCCGTGCGCGATCCTCGTCACTTTAATGCCGAACGGCTTCACGAGCCGTGACAAGTACATCGCCGTCGCTTCGCCCTCGATATTCGGATTCGTCGCCAAAATCAGCTCCTGCACGCGCTCGTCGCTGAGCCTGCGCAGCAGATCCGCTATGCGGATGTCGTCCGGCCCGATGCCGTCCATCGGCGAAATCGCGCCATGCAGAACATGGTAATAACCGTTATACTCCTTGGTCCGCTCCATGGCGACCAAATCCTTGGGCTCCTGAACGACGCAAATAACCGATGCGTCGCGCGCCTTGTCCGAACAAATGCGGCAAGGATCCGTATCGGTAATGTTGCAGCAAATCGAACAATAGGTTAACTGGCGTTTGACGTTGACGAGCGCCTTGGCAAAATCGATCGTTTCCTCTTCTTTCATCCGAAGAACGTGGAAAGCCAGCCGCGCTGCCGTTTTCGGGCCGATGCCCGGCAGGCGGGAAAAGGCGTCAATCAGCTTGGCGATCGGTTCGGGATAGTACAAGGGTTCAATGCTCCTCCGCATCCGGCGGCATGACGAAACCAGGCCGGCGTCTTTCGTAATCAGAACAAGCCCGGAATTTTCAGGCCTCCGGTAAATTTGCTCATGTCGGCGTTAGCCAGTTCGTCCGCTTTGTTCAGCGCGTCGTTGACCGCCGTGAGCACGAGATCCTGCAGCATTTCGACGTCTTCCGGATCCACGGCTTCCGGTTTGATGGTGATATTGAGCACCTTTTTGTGGCCGTTCGCGGTGACGGACACGACTCCGCCGCCTGCGGTTCCTTCAACCGTCTTGTTGCCGAGTTCTTCCTGGGCTTTGAGCATTTGCTCCTGCATCTTTTTGACTTGTCTCATCATCTGATTCATATTGTTCATGTTTCCGCTTCCTCCTCAATCGTCTTTAATCACGACCAATTGTTCGCCGAACAGCCTCACCGCTTCTTCGACGAGAGGCTCCCCGGCCGGCGCTCCGCCGTCTTCCGGCTCGAGCGCAAGCTCTTCAGCCGAATGCCCGCCCGCCTCTTTCGTTTCCGAAGCGAGCGCTTCCTGCCATTCTTTCTGCAGCGTGGTCACCAGTTGAACCGGCCGGCCGTATACGGCCGCAAGCACGCCTTCAATCACCTGACGGTTGGCAGGCTTCTCCGTCGTCTCCCGGTGAATCGAATTGCGGAACGCGACGAGCACCGTATCCTCAGTATAAGATACAGGCTCGCCGTCGACCAGCCAAGCGTGCACGGTGACGCGCTCTTCCTTGACGCGCTGGAGCACCTGCGGCCACTTCGCCAGCGCTTGCAGCGTCTCCGGCGATTTTGCCGCCGCGATATACGGCTCCAGCTTCAACCGCTTGCGCTGCGGCCTGGCCGCCGGCTCCCCGGCTCTCCCGGCCGCGGCGGAACGGACGCCCAGCCCGCGGCTGCGGCCGCCGTCCGAACCGCTTGGCGGCGCGGGCCGCTGCAAGCCGCTCTGCGCCGCCGAAAGGCCGCCCCGCTGCAATTCCTCAAGCCTGCGCTCCAAAGCGGCTACTTGCTGCTTCAGCCGCATCCATTCGGCCGAGGCGCCCGGCGCCGCCGGCGCCTGTCCTTCCTGCACCGCTCCGCCCGCCGGTTGTCCGTCCGCGCGCTCCGGTTGGGAGCACAGCTTGAGCAGCGCGATTTCGAACATCGTCTGCGGATGCGCGGCGTACTTCATTTCCGCCTGATAACGGTTCAGCAAATCGATGATCGCAAACAGCCGCTCCCGCGAAAATCCCTGCGCCATCTCCCGAAGCTCGGCCGGATCGGCGACCCGTCCGGACGAAGCCGCCGCTTCGGGCGCGATGACCGAGAGCAGCATGTCGCGGAAATAATGCATGAGCTGCTCCAGGCATTTGTCCGCGCTCTTGCCCGAGCGCATCATCTCGTCCACTTCCTGCAGCACGCGAGCGGCGTCGCCGTCGCGCACCGCCGAAGCGAGCCGCGCGAACTGCTCGGAAGGCAGTCCCCCGGTTGCCTCGACGGCGTCGCGAAGCGTAATATGGCCGTCCGTGAAAGAAGCGATCTGATCCAGCAGGCTGAGCGCGTCCCGCATCCCCCCGTCCGACAGGCGGGCGATGTAAGCCAGCGCTTCCTCCTCCGCCCGGATCCCTTCCTTCCGGCATATATCCGCCAGCCAATCGCGCTGCTCGCCTAGCGACACTCTCCGGAACTCGAAGCGCTGGCAGCGCGACACGATCGTCGCCGGCAGCCGGTGCGGCTCCGTCGTCGCCAGCATGAACATCACGTGTTCCGGCGGTTCTTCCAACGTTTTGAGCAGCGCGTTGAACGCTTCGGTCGTCAGCATGTGCACTTCGTCGATGATATACACTTTGCGGCGCACTTCCGTCGGCGCGTATTTCACCTTGTCGCGAATATCGCGAATCTCTTCCACGCCGCGGTTGGACGCGGCGTCGATCTCGACGACGTCCATGACCGCGCCCGACGAAATCCGGCGGCACGTTTCGCACTTGTTGCACGGCTCCGCCGCCGGTCCGAACTCGCAGTTGATCGCTTTGGCCAGCACCCGGGCCGCGCTGGTCTTGCCCGTACCCCGGGGGCCGCTGAACAGATAGGCATGAGACAGACGATCTTCGCGGATAGCGTTCTGCAGCGTTTGTACGATATGCTGTTGCCCGACCATGTCCTGAAACGTCTGCGGACGCCAGGCCCGGTACAGCGCGATGTGGGCCATTCCTCGTCGCTCCCGTCAGATCAAGTAAAAACGGCTGCGCCGTCTTTTTATGAACGCGCATACGTTTTGGCAGAGACGATTAAGAAAAGGGTAACGGACTCTCTTTTCCAATCGTTCGAAAAGCCCGGCGACAACGCATGGCGTTCGCTTGCCGGACTTTTGGCGTTTCAATCATTATACATCATCAAGCGGAAGCGCTCCACCGCAGACAACCTTCCTGCTTTTGGCGACGGCGGCCGTCGGCAGCGTAACCGTGAACATCGTGCCCCCCGAGCCGGACTGGACGCCGATCTTGCCCCCGAACTCATGCACGATCCGCTGGCAGATCGACAGGCCCAATCCGGTTCCTTGTTCTTTGGTCGTGAAAAAGGGATCGAATATCCGCTCCAAAAGTTCTTCCGAAATGCCGGGACCGTTGTCGCACACATCCACCGACACTTCTTCCGCCCCGGGGAACGCGCTGCGCTCGCGTATGATCAAGCTCCCCCCGTTGCCCATCGCTTCGATGGCGTTTTTGCCGAGATTCAGAAACACCTGCTTCAGCATTTCCTTGTCCGCAAAAACATACGGCGAATTCTCAAGCGGCTCGTAGCTTAACGTTACATTATGCAAAATAGCCTCATTCTGAAGCATCGGCAGCATTTCCCTGAACAGCTTGCCCAAATGAACCGGAACCAGCCGGACTTCTTTCGGTTTGCTGAGCAGCAAAAATTCGTTTACCAGCTCGTTCACGCGCTCAAGCTCCGACAGCACGATGCCGACGTATTCGAGTTCCCGGTTCATATCCCGTTCGGACAGCGCCTTGTGCAGCAGTTGAATGAACCCTTTGATCGCCGTCAACGGATTGCGGATTTCATGCGCCGTTCCCGCGGCCACTTGCCCGATCATCTTCAGGCGGTCGGAGCGGCGAATCTGCTCCTCCAGGAGCATAAGATGCGTCACGTCCTGAAACAGCATGTACCTCCCGATCTCTTCCGTTCCGTCCCGCAGCGCGCCCCCTTCCAGCATCAGCTCGCGCCGGCGTTCCCCGCTCCCCCAGGTAAGCCTCTGGTTGCGGAACGATTCGCCCTTGTCCAGTTTCAAAACGACCGAAGGCAGCTGGACCGACAAGCTTTCCAACCAGCGGAACGCATCCTGACCCAGCAGATCGTTTCGGTTCCCGCCGAAAATCGAGCAGACCATCGGGCTCACCTCGATAATCCGAAGATCGGGACCAAACAGGATGACGCCCGTATGATCGTCTTCCAGCAAACGCTCCGCCAGCTTGCGGATGTAGATTTCCCGCTGCGACAGCACCTCCCGGCTTCTCTGCCCAGGTTGTCCGTTCATACCCGACTCCCTCACAATTCGCCACCACCTTAACGACTAAATTTAGTCTAGCAAGCAAACGGCTGTGCTGCTTTGATGAAGGGCGCGTCCGTTTTAGCGGAACGATACGGAACAGGACGCGAGATACGACCCGGCCGATCGTTAAAAAAAACACCTTGCGCAGTCCATGCCTACGCCAAGGTGTTTATTCGCCTCCAAAAGGAGTTGGATTCAATTGTGATGTTCAGGACCGTGCACCTGCCCTCGATCATGGTCATCCAGCCGTACATGCCGCTTCCGCTCCCCCGAAGCGCCCCTCCAACACAAGAACGTGACCACTTACGGCTGCTTCCTTCCGGACCTGACCGGGTTCATGGGCGTCCCTTGCGGAGGACTCCGGGATCAACACGACGAACGACATGCCGGAACTGCGTAACCACACCTCAAGCAGGAATTCGACCTCGCTACAGCGGATTGCGAGTTACAGGGCACCGCTACCTCCCCGTCTAGCACGGCATCACTTAGTATAACGGTTTCTGTCCGCAAGCGCAACCTAAGGAAGCGGTTCCCTAGGAAAATGCTGTACAAAACGACTTAACGTAAAGTAGGCCGATGGTTTGCTGTCCGTTTCAGGACAACCGCACCAAGAAGGCGCGCCGGTTTATCGCGTGGACTGAACGTGAATGTGGTACCGGGGAAAATTGAACCGCAAAACCGCGGCCGCCTGCCGCTCCACGGTCGCCACTTCCCGCTGCTGCAGTCCGGGGGCGAGCTTGATGGTCACATAGGCGTCGGCTCCGTTGAAGGTAACGTTCGTTCCCGCAACGCCCGGCACGTTTCGGATGGCTTGCCGCATCAGCTCGCCGTCGTTTTTATAATTCAGCGCCATATGGCGCCCCGGAATTTTCGGGTACGTGTTCGTTCTGCCCAAATACCCGTCGTCGGCGTAGCTCTGCGGCTTGATGCTGCTCGAACCCGCTTGCTGCTTGGCGCAGCCGGCTTGAATCAGGCTTGCGGACAAGGCGGCGGCCACCAGCCAGACGGTCAGCAATCGATGTTTGCGCATGAAAAAAACCTCCCTTACGCGTAGGATGCTTAGGGAGGTTTAAGTCTATACGGATTTTCTTACAGACCGTATTTTTTCTTGAATTTGTCAACACGGCCGCCGGCATCCACATACTTCTGTTTGCCCGTAAAGTACGGGTGGCATGCCGAACATATTTCGACGCGCAGATTCGGCCGGATCGAACCGGTCTCGAACGTATTCCCGCAAGCGCAGGTAGCGGTCGTAATATGATATTGCGGATGAATGTTTTGTTTCAAGACGTTCACCTCTTTCCGCCCTGGACCTCATGCGGGACCAGAGTATTAGACAGACAAACGAAGTATATCACGATGAGGCGGGCCATGACAAGGAATTGTTTGACCCGCCCGTGCGTTTTGCAGGTTCCGCGGCCCGGCCGGAAGGCCGTTCTTCGCGGGCCGTCAGCCGGCGAAAGCCGGCGGAACGTGCGTATAAGAGCCGATCGCCACGTCCGGCAGCTCCTCGCGGAAAATGTCCAGCATCGTCTTCATTCCGTAAACTTCGCCCTTCGCCTTCGGGATCAGCTCCAGATACGCATCGGGGTCGATGTTCAGGTTGCGCATCTGGATCAGCTTCAGTCCCGTGCGGCGGGCAAAGCCGATCATCGCCTCGATTTCTTCTTCCCGGTCCGTTACCCCCGGAAACACCAGATAGTTGATCGAAGTGTATACGCCTTTGTCGGCCGCGTAGCGAAGCGTTTTTTCCACATTGGCCAACGTATAGCCCCGCGGGCGGTAATATGCGTTGTAATGCTCGTCAAGGGCGCTGATCGTGCTCACCCGCATCAGATCGAGCCCGGCGTCGGTAATGGCGCGCAGATGGTCGGTCAGCCCCGCGTTCGTGTTGATATTGATGAAACCGTTGGACGTCTGGGCCCGCACGCGCCGGATCGCTTCGACGATCAGTTTGACCTGCGTCGAAGGTTCGCCTTCGCAGCCCTGGCCGAAGCTGATGATGGCGTTCGGCGTTTTCAGGTGCTCCAGCATAATGTCCACGATTTCATCCACCGTCGGCTTGAACTTGAGCCTCGTCTGCGGAGCGGGAAAGCCGCTGTCGTCCGGCTGCTCGGAGATGCAGCCGAAGCATCCCGCGTTGCAGGCGAAAGACACGGGCACAGCGCCCTCAAGCCTCTGCAGGAACGTATTGGAGGCCGTCAGGCATTGGTATTCCAGCGCGCAGTGGGACAAATGCTTGTAAAGGCGATTGTCGGGATACCGCTTCAACAGGCGGTCGACCTGCAGCTCCAGCTCTTTGCGGTCGCAGTTCTCCGGATTCCAGGGCTCGGGATCGTCCGTCTGCCCCGCGGCCACGTAAAACTCTCCATCCTTCCAGACGACGGCGGTATAGCCGAACAAAGGCAGAAGCTGCGTTTTGTCCGTTTTCATGTAACCGGGCACATAGTAGCGCGTGTAGCCTTGCGGCAGCAGGGCCCCGACCGCCTGGCAGCCGGGAGCCATCGCTTTCATCTCGCCCGTTTTGGCATCCATGCCGACGGCGCGGGTATACGGAAGTCCGACCAGCGTCGCGCCGGGAGGCAGCGGAATCAATTCGTCTTCGAACAGCTCGACGAGCCGGTCGCCGCTGCGGGCGACGGCAAGCAGCTCGGGATGATCGAACACCCGTCCGTGTTCGTCTGCGTAAACCAGTTGCATGTTCGTACCTTCTTTCCGGCCGCTGCCCGTTACTCCGTCGTGCTCTTGGCGGAGCGGCGGGAAGCGGAGGCCGTTCGTTTGGCCGGCTTTTTCTCGGCGGGCTCGGCCGCGTCCGCCTTGTCGGATGCGGCCGCCGTATCGGAAGCTTCCGCGGACGAAGCGGACGACTTGGCGGAGCGCGTCCGGGACGACGTCTTCGTCGTCTTGGCGGCCGGCTTGGTTTCCGCTTCCGCGTTGTTGTCCGCCGCGGCGCCGTCGCCGGGCTGCGGCGCCGGCTCGGCGGCGTCCGCTCCGCCTGCCTGCGGGGCGGACGCGCTTTCGGGCGCTGCGGCTGCGCTCGCGCGCTTGGCGGCGCGAACCGCCGTCTCGCCCGTTGCCGCGGCTTTCCTGCTTGCGGCGCGGCCCGCTTTGGCCGCCGGACGTTCCGCAGCCGCCTCATCGCGGCCGTCGCGTTCCGACGCGGCCGAAGCCGCAGGTTCGGCCGCCGCCGGCGGAACCGCACCCGCCGCTTCCGCCGGCTCGACGGCCAATACGGCCCGCTCTTCGGCGGCCTGCGCGTCTTTGGCCGGCTCCGCCGCGCCGGCGGCGGCTGCCGCAGGTTGAACCGCCGCAGCGGGCGGCTGCGCGGGAGCGGAAGCCTCAGCGGACGGCTGCGCCGCCTCGGAAGCTTGGGCTGCCGCACTTGCCGCACGTTTCTCGGCGTCCAGCGCGGAAGCGCCCGCAGCGGCCGACCCTGCGGTCGAAGACCCTGCCGCGTAAGCCGATGGCGCCTGGCGGGCAGGCACGGCCGCGGACGGCCGGCCGGCCGAAGAAACGCCTGCCGCTGCCGCAACGCCCGGCGAGCGCGCCGAAGAAGTCATGCCCGTGCCGTACGTCCGGTTGGACGAATAGCCGTTCCGGACCGGCGAAGCCGCGGTTCTCCCGTTCTGCGAACGCATCGCGGACGCGCCTGCAGCCGCCGGCTGCGAGCCGTATGCCGAGGAACCGTACGACGAACCGCCGGACGACCCGTTGCTGCCGTTTGTTCCGCCGCCCGCCGACGGGCTTCCCGGACGCGGAGACGTTGTCCCGAGGTCGAGCGAGGCCAGAAACTCCGCATTCGTCTTCGTCTGTGCGAGCTTCTTCAGAAATTGATCGATGAACTCCGGCGAGTCGTTCATGGTCTTGCGAATCGCCCATGCCTTGTCCAGCTCTTCCGGCGTAAGCAGCAGCTCCTCGCGCCGCGTGCCGGAGCGCCGGATATCGAGAGCCGGGAAAATGCGCCGCTCCGCCAATTTGCGGTCCAGATGCAGCTCCATGTTGCCCGTGCCTTTGAATTCCTCGTAGATGATATCGTCCATGCGCGAGCCCGTATCGATCAGCGCCGTCGCCAGGATCGTCAGGCTGCCGCCTTCCTCCACATTGCGCGCGGCCCCGAAAAACCGCTTCGGACGGTGGAACGCGGCGGGATCGATCCCCCCGGACAGCGTCCGGCCCGAAGGCGGGATGACCAGGTTGTAGGCCCGGGCCAGGCGCGTGATGCTGTCCAGCAGAATCACCACGTCCCGCTTGTGCTCGACCAGGCGCAGCGCCCTTTCCAGCACGAGCTCCGCCACCTTGATATGGTGCTCCGGCACCTCGTCGAACGTCGAAGCGACGACTTCCCCTCTTACCGAACGCTGCATGTCCGTCACTTCCTCCGGACGTTCGTCGATCAGCAGCACGAACAGCTCGATGTCCGGCCGGCTGACCGCGATGCTGTTGGCGATTTCCTTCAGCAGCAGCGTCTTGCCCGCTTTCGGAGGCGCTACGATCAGGCCGCGCTGTCCGAGACCGACGGGTGCGAGCAAATCCATGATTCGGGTGGAAAGACGGTGAGGATCCGTTTCGAGAACCAGTTTCTTGTTGGGAAAAAGCGGGGTTAGAGCGGGAAAATGGAGGCGTTCGGCGGCGGTCTCCGGGGATTCTCCGTTAACGGCGTTGACTTGAAGCAGCCCGAAGTAACGTTCGCTCTCCTTGGGAGCGCGGCACTTGCCGGATACCAGGTCTCCGGTGCGCAAATCGAATTTGCGAATCTGCGAAGCGGAGATGTAAATGTCTTCCGGGCTGGGCAAGTAATTGATCGGCCGCAGAAAACCGTATCCTTCGGGCAGCACTTCCAGCACGCCCTCCATGAACAGGTTGCCGCTTCGCTCCGCCTGCGCGCGCAGGATGGCGATGATCAGCTCTTTTTTCTTCATTTGATGATAGTTGGAGATTTGGTGGAATTTGGCCAGCTTGTAAAGCTGCGGCAAGCTCTGGGCTTCCAAATCCGCCATCATGTAATCCGTCAATAATATCCCCTCTTTGCGATCCGATTATCGGCGATCCCCGATCCCGGGGATCACCCTTCGCGCCATACTTCGGCGCCCAAATTGTTCAGGAGCTGGACCAGGTTCTCATAACCCCTGTCGATATATTCCACTCCCGTTATTTCCGTAATGCCGTCTTCGACCGTCAAGGCTCCGATAACCAGCGCCGCGCCCGCGCGCAGGTCCGCCGCCTTGACCTTGGCCGCGTTCAACTTTCCGCCCTCGATAATCGCGGAACGTCCCTCGATGCGAATTTGGGCGCCCATTCTCACCAGTTCGGGAACGTGCTTGAACCGGTTGCTGTACACGTAATCGGACAAAATGCTGACGCCGTTCGCCTGCGTGAGCAAGCTGGTCATCGGCGACTGCAGGTCCGTCGCGAAGCCGGGGTACACGAGCGCCTTGACGTCGACCGCCTCGTAGTTCGGTTGTCCGATGACGCGAATCGACTCGTCCATTTCGTATACATGTACGCCCATTTCCTGCAGCTTCGCCGTAAGGGCCTCAAGATGCTTCGGAATAATGTTATCGATAAGGACATCGCCGCGGGTCGCCGCAGCGGCGATCATGTACGTGCCCGCCTGAATCCGGTCCGGAATGATCGAGTGGCGGCAGCCGTGCAGGCTGTCCACGCCTTCGATCCGGATCGTCTCGGTGCCGGCGCCTTTGATCTTGGCGCCCATGGCGTTAAGCAGCGTGGCCACATCGACGATTTCCGGTTCTTTGGCGGCATTTTCAATGACGGTAAAGCCTTTGGCCCGCGCGGCCGCCAGCATGATGTTGATCGTGGCGCCGACGCTGACGACATCCAAATATATTTTCGCCCCGCGCAGCTGTTTTGCCCGAATGCGGATGGCGCCATGTTCGTTCGTTACTTCGGCTCCCAGCGCTTCGAAGCCTTTGATGTGCTGATCGATGGGACGAGGCTCGAAGTTGCAGCCTCCGGGCAAGCCGATCGTCGCTTCCCCGAAGCGTCCCAGGAGCGCTCCCATCAAGTAATAAGAGGCTCTGAGCATTTTGACTTTTCCGTTGGGCATCGGCACCGGCTTCATGTCGGTCGGGTCGATGCACATCGTATCGCCAATCCAGATTACCTTGGCTCCAAGCTCTTGAAGCAGTTCGATATAAATCTCCACATCGCTCAAGTGCGGAAGATTGTCCAGACGCACTTCCGTCTCCGCCAGAATGGCGGCGGGCAGAAGCGCGATTGCGCTGTTTTTGGCGCCGCTGATGCTGACTGTGCCTCTCAGCGGACGGCCTCCGCGTATCATCAGTTTCTCCATGAATGCATGGTCCTCCTAGTATGCTGCTCCATGCACCGAAGCCAAACGCAGCTCCAATACAGACAATGAAGGAAAGGGAAAACGCCTCATGACGTTTTCCCGTATCTTAAGTAAGACAGTACCACTCCCGGGGGCATGTCCGAATTCGGTTCGCCACAGGTTGGATGAATCAACATTACGCCTGATTGCTGCTGCCGAACAGACGGATTTTTTCTTTGACGACTTCTTTCATCGCCGTACGAGCAGGTGCGAGATATTTGCGAGGATCGATGACATTCTCGTCTTTGCCGAGGATTTCGCGAATCGTTTTGGTGCAAGCGACTTGGTTCTCCGTATTGACGTTGATTTTGCCTACGCCGCATTGGATCGATTTGCGGATCATGTCGTCCGGAACGCCGGAGCCGCCGTGCAGAACGATCGGAACCGGGATTTTGGAAGCTACGGCTTCAATGATGTCATAGTGAATCTTCACTTCGCCTTTGTACATGCCGTGAGCCGTGCCGACCGCAATCGCGAGCGCGTCGACGCCCGTTTCCTCATAGAAACGGATCGCTTCTTCCGGCTTCGCCAGCGCAGCGTCCGCTTCGTCCACGCTCAGGTCGTCTTCGACGCCGCCGATCGTGCCCAGTTCGCCCTCTACCGATACGCCCATGGCGTGAGCCGCCTTGACGATCTCCTTGGTCAGCCGGATATTTTCTTCGAACGGATGATGGGAACCGTCGAACATCACGGAAGAGAAGCCCGCGCGGATACATTTCATCGCGATATCGAAGTTGCTTCCGTGGTCGAGGTGAAGCGCAATCGGGAGACCGGACTTTTTCGCGGCCGCTTCCGCGAGCGCAACCGTGTATTCAATCCCCATGTACTTCAGGGCGCCTTCGCTGACGCCGAAGATAAAGGGAGACTTTTCTTCCATGGCCGCTTCCGTGATCGCCTGGGCAAACTCAAGGTTGTTCATGTTGAACTGGCCGACGGCAAAACGGTTCGCTTTGGCCTTCGGCAAAAACTCGTTCATGGAAACCAGTGGCATACGTAACTCCTCCTGCTCTTAATAGCCGCTCTGCACGCGACCTTCATACTGCGCTATTATACCACAAATAGTCTTCGTATAGTAAACGGGATCGCCCGGAACCAAAATGAAAATCCGTTCATGTTGCGGTCGCGAACCTTGCCGAAGGACCGTCGTCGGACAGATGCATGTTGACCGCAAGCCGCAGCTCGTCGATGTCGAACGGCTTCGTGAAATGCATCAAGGCGCCCAGCTCGGTCGCCTCCTTGATCATGTCGAGCTCCCCGTACGCCGTCATCATGATGACTTTGATCTCGCGGTTGATTTCCTTGATTTTCTTAAGGATCTCAAGCCCGTCCATGCCTGGTATCTTCATATCGAGCAGAACGAGGTCCGGAGAATGCAGGCGTACGATTTCCAGCGCGGCACGGCCGTTTGCTGCCTGGAACGTCTCATAGCCTTCCGTGCTGAATACTTCGAGCAGCAATATCCGGATACCGACTTGGTCGTCCACGACCAGCAGCTTTTTTCTGTTCATTTTCCATCGCCCTCCGCTTCTGACATCCGTATCTAACCCGTATTCGAGATGGAGAGGAGGAAATCCTTCTTAACCTTTGGAAAATCCTATGAAAAAGATGAAAGCGCCCCGACATCGATCGGAGCGCCTTCCGTTTAGGATTGGGCCGAATGATTCAAAGCGGCGCGAACGAATTCCCGGAACAGCGGCTGCGGACGGTTCGGCCGGGACGTGAATTCCGGATGGAACTGCACGGCGAGGAACCACGGATGATCCGGCAGCTCCACCACTTCCACCAGACGTCCGTCCGGCGACGTGCCGGAAATGCGCAGGCCCGCGGCTTCGATTTGCTCGCGGTATTCGTTGTTGAACTCGTAGCGGTGACGATGGCGTTCGTATACGAGCTCGTCCCCGTAGCAGCGCGCCGCGAGGCTGCCCGGAACCAGCTTGCACGGATACAGCCCAAGACGCATCGTACCGCCGAGATCCTCGATATCCTTCTGCTCCGGCAGCAAGTCGATGACCGGATACGGCGTTGCCGGATGGATCTCCGAGCTGTTGGCGTTGTCCAGGCCCGCCATATTGCGCGCGAATTCGACGACGGCCACCTGCATGCCGAGGCAAATGCCGAAAAACGGAACGCGATTTTCCCGCGCGTAACGAATGGCGGTAATCTTGCCCTCGATGCCCCGGTCGCCGAAGCCGCCGGGAACGAGAATGCCGCCCACGCCGCCAAGCCGCTCCGCGACATTGTCCTCCGTAAGCTCCTCGGCGTTCACCCAGCGGATGTCGACTTCGGCGTCGGAGTCAAAGCCCGCGTGCGCGAGCGATTCGACGATGCTCAGGTAAGCGTCGTGCAGCGCGACGTACTTGCCGACGATCGCGATTTCGGTTTTCTTCGACAGCGATTTGACCCGGCGGACGAGCGCCTCCCATTCCGTCATGTCCGGCTCCGGCGCCGCCGACGTCAAGCCCAGGTGCTTGACGACATAATCGTCGAGCCCTTGGTCCCGCAGCATAAGCGGAATCTCGTACAGCGTGGAAGCATCGCGGCATTCGATGACCGCGCTCGCGTCGATATCGCAGAACAGCGCGATCTTGCGCTTCAGATCGTCGGTCAGCGGATATTCGGTCCGGCAGACGATCACGTTCGGCTGGATGCCGATGCTGCGCAGCTCCTTGACGCTGTGCTGGGTCGGCTTCGTCTTGACTTCGCCGGCCGCTTTGATGTACGGAATGAGGGTCACGTGGATGTACATGACGTTTTCGCGGCCGATGTCGCTCTTAATCTGGCGAATCGCCTCGAGAAACGGCAGGCTCTCGATATCGCCCACCGTACCGCCGATTTCGGTGATGACCACGTCGGAACCCGCTTCGCGTCCGGCACGGAAGACGCGATCTTTGATTTCGTTGGTGATGTGCGGAATGACTTGGACGGTCCCGCCCAGGTATTCCCCGCGCCGTTCTTTGCTGATGACCGTCGAATAAATCTTGCCGGTCGTCACGTTGCTGTTCTTGGACAAATTAATGTCGATAAACCGCTCGTAGTGCCCCAGGTCGAGATCGGTTTCCGCGCCGTCGTCGGTCACGAACACTTCGCCGTGCTGATAGGGACTCATTGTGCCCGGATCGACGTTGATATAAGGGTCGAACTTCTGGATCGTCACTTTGAGACCGCGATTTTTAAGCAACCGTCCGAGCGATGCGGCGGTAATTCCTTTCCCGAGCGACGACACGACGCCGCCTGTAACAAAAATGTATTTGGTCACTCTGCAAAAACCTCCCACCCCATGCCCGTCGGCATTGTCTTTAGCATAACCGCAATCGTCGATTGCAAAATAAACGGCATTTTTCCGCCCCGGACATGAGGCAAGAAACGGATGCGAAAACATGCCCGACAAAACAAAAAAGTGACACCCATATGCATGGGGGCACTTTTTATTCTTTCCTATTAGAAAACCACGGTTCTAAAGCCCAAGCCTAAGTTTACCGTCTCGCAAGTATGGTGTCAAGCCTCGTTCGGCCTTAACCCGGACTCCAGAGTCTTCCAAGCGAAGCGTCCGGCAAGCGCGGTCAGTCGCGGTCTTCCTCGTCGTCAAAGTCGGGCTCCGCGTCCAGCTCTTCTTCCAGCTCTTCGTCTTCCACGACTTCCTCGTCCAGTTCGACCTCAAGATCCGGATCGTCTTCCTCAAGCTCGACGTCGTCATCCAGCTCGGCGGCTTCTTCGCCTTCGTCGAAGATTTCTTCCCGGTCTTCGTCGAACAGGTCGTAGACGTCGTCGTCCGCAACGATCGTTTCTTCCTCTTCCTCGCCGTACAGATCCTCGTCGTCCAGATCGTCGTCGTCGTTGATGATGCGCGGACGCTTGGCGCTTCCGCCCACCGCTTCCTCCGCTTTCTCGACCGGGTACCAGCGCTTCAGACCCCATACGTTGTTGCCCACGCAGGCAAAACGCCCGTCAATATTGATCTCCGTATACACCTGAGCGATCAATTCGTTGACCTGCTCCTCCGTGAACCCTCTCAATTTGGCGATCTCGTTCATGAGGTCCCGGTAATAAAACGGAGTGTTCGCCGCCTTCAGCACCTCGAACGCAAGGTCCACCATCGGCAGCTCGCGAATCTTCTCTTCACTCAGCTTCAGGACGTATTCCGCGCTCACGCTGCACCTCATCCTCTCTTTATATTAAGCAATGGTTATCGTCGATCTTGGTTGGTTTCAGGTGTCAACAAATAGTTAACCGCATTTCCTTTAAAAATGCAAGCGCAAGTCGGACCGCCCGGCCAAGCGCGTGCGAATGGCGGGACAAAACGGCGAAAAGCGAAGGCGGGCCGGACGGCGGCGGCGCCTTCGCTCTTCGACTGTACCCCTCCGGCGGTCCCTCGGGCGAAGCGCCGGGCGGTAAGAGCCTTTAAGAGGACTCTCCCTTTCATCGTATGGCCTGCGGCCGGAAATGACACCGTCCTCCGCCCATTTGCGCGCAAAAAGGCCGGATTCCCAAGCTTTTGCGCTTGGCCTTTCATACAATAGGAAAGCACATCGTCGGGGGGGATGCCGTATTGGAAGCAAGCGGTCTGCTGAAATGGCTGAAAGGATCCCTCTCCTCTCCGGAGAACGAATCCGGCAGAACCATTATGCGGTTCGTTCATCCAGGAGACGATCATCGGTTCTTCCAGGCTTTGCAGTCCCAGCGGCAAAGCTGCAAAGCGTTGCGGAGCGTCCGCCGCCTGGGCATTATTCGCGCGTATTCCTGTCCGGTTCCGATTGAGCAGCTTCCTCGCAAATTGGCGAAATCCATCGTCTGGGAGAAAGACGCGATCGTTCGCGTCGACGGCATACCCGAGACTTCGTCCCGCTTCCGTACGGAGAACGGCATTCCTTGGGGCGTGCGGCGGATCGGCGCGCCCGATGCCTGGAACCGGGCGACGGGTTACCGCGTCAAGGTCGGCGTGATCGATACGGGCGTCGATTTCCAGCACCCCGATCTCCGCCATTCCCTGGAGCAGGGAATCAACCTGCTGCAGCGCGCCTTTCTCCCCTACGACGACAACGGCCACGGCACGCACATTGCCGGAACGATCGCGGCCGCCAACCAGCTTCAGGGCATGATGGGGGTCGCGCCCCGGGCGTCCATTTATCCGGTCAAAGCGTTTGACTACAACGGTACGGCCTACGTTTCCGATATCATCCTCGGGATCGATTGGTGCGTCCGCAACCGGATGAACGTCGTCAACATGAGCTTCGGCATGCCGGAACGCAGCCGCTCGCTGCTGCAGGCCGTCACCAACGCCTACCGTTCCGGCGTGCTGATCGTCGCTTCGTCCGGCAACGAAGGAAAGCGGGGAAAAATCGATTATCCCGCAAGATACAGCCAAACAATCGCCGTCGGCGCGACCAATCGCAACGGCAAGGTGGCTTCCTTCACGAACAGGAGCAGCTACATCGATATTTACGCGCCCGGGGAAAAGATCGAATCCTGCTGGCTGAACGGCAAGCGGAAGACGATGAGCGGCACGTCGATGGCGACCTCCCACGTCACGGGGGCGGTCGCGCTGCTGCTCTCGTACCGGCGGGATTTGACGCCCGATCAGGTCAAGGCGGTCCTGAAGGCTTCCGCGCGCCCGCTGCGAAAGGCCAAAGCTTCCCGGTCGCCCCGGTCGTCGGCGGGAGAACTTAATGCGGCACGCATGCTGCAGGCGGCGGACAAGATCAGGCAGCGGGCCGCGCCGCTGCTTCCATAGGACGCGTCACATCTTCTCCGGCGCGGAAACGCCAACCAGCCTCAGGCAGTTCGCCAGTACGATGCGCAGGGCCGCCAGAAGCTGCAGTCTCGCTTGGCTTTGCTCCGCATCCTCGGTAATGACGCGTTCCGCCCGGTAATAGCTGTGAAAAAGCGAAGCGATCTCGTAGAGATAGCGGATGACTTGGTACGGCGCATAATTCGCGGCGGCATCGGCGATAACGCCGGGCAGCTCGCCCATCTTGCGCAGCAGCTCGAACTCGTGCTCGGCCGTCAGCCTGTGCAGCGGCGCTTCCGAGACCGGCAGCAGCCGGATGCCCTGCTCCTCCGCCTGGCGGAAGATGCTGCAAATCCGGGCGTGCGCGTACTGCACGTAATAAACGGGGTTTTCGTTGGATGTCGAAACGGCCAGATCCATATCGAAATCCAGATGCGTGTCCATGCTCCGCATCGTAAAGAAATAGCGAATCGCGTCGACGCCGACCTCGTCCATCAGCTCTTCCATCGTGACCGCTTTGCCGGTGCGCTTGGACATCTTGACCTTTTCCCCGTTTTGGAACAGGCTGACCATCTGTGCGATCAGCACCGTCAGCTTGCCGGGGTCGTTGCCGAGCGCGGCCATGGCCGCCTTCATCCGCGGAATGTAGCCGTGATGGTCGGCGCCCCAAATGTTGATCAGCTCGTCGTAGCCCCGGTTGTACTTATCCATATGGTAGGCGATATCCGGCGTCAGGTACGTGTACGAGCCGTCGTTTTTCACGAGCACGCGGTCCTTGTCGTCGCCGAAGGCCGTCGTTTTGAGCCACACGGCGCCGTCCTGCTCGTATACGTACCCTTGCTCCTTCAGCGCCTCCAGCGCCGCCTCGACGCGTCCTTGCTCGTACAGCGACGTCTCGCTGTACCAGATGTCGAAACGGACGCCGAACCGGTCCAGATCGCGTTTGATCTTGTTCAGTTCCTTCTCCAGCCCGTAGGCGCGCAGCTTCTGGAACCGCTCCTCGTCCGGCAGCGCAAGCAGCTTGTCGCCTTCCTGCTCGGCCAGCTCCTTGGCGAAGCCGACGATGTCCTCGCCGTAATAGCCGTCCTCCGGCATTTCGGCCTCCTGGCCGAGCGCCTGGCGGTACCGGGCCTCGATCGATTTTGCCAGATTGGCCACCTGATTGCCGGCATCGTTAATATAGTATTCCCGCGTCACTTCATTGCCGGCGAATTCCAGCAAGTTCGCAAGCGCGTCGCCGACCGCAGCCCCGCGCGCATGGCCCAGGTGCAGGCTGCCCGTCGGGTTGGCGCTGACGAATTCGATGTTGACGCGGCGCGGCTTCTCCTGCCGGAGGCTCCCGTAGCGCTCCTTCTGGGCGAGCACCGATTCGATCACCGGATACAGGTAGCTCTTGTCCAGACGGAAATTGATGAAACCGGGTCCGGCGATCTCGGCGGAAACGATGGAAGCCTTGGAGCGGTCCAGATGCTCCAGAATGGCTTCCGCGATCTGGCGCGGGTTGCGCTTTGCGATCCGGGTGAGCTGCATCGCCGCGTTCGTCGCCAGGTCGCCGTGCGTTTTCTCCCTCGGCACTTCGACAACGAACTCGGGAAGCTGGTCCCGCTCGGCCAATCCGGCCGCCACGGCCGCATCGGCGATCGCGTCTTTTACCTTTTGATAAAATTGTTCCAACACGCCACTGTTCATTCCTCATTCTCCTCCTGTACGACCAGCCGCAAATTCAAGCGGCCAGCCCATTGTTCGTTCATCCAAAGCTCGTATCGCCAAGCGATTTCGATCGGCAGCCGGTCGGCCGCCTCCGGCGCGATGGACAGTTCCGCCGTCTCCATCTCCAAGCGGAGCCTGCCCGCGCCGGTTCTAAGCCACCCCGCCGTCCGGAAACCGGGCCGAAAGCTCTGTTCGCCTTCGGTCTCCCCGTGCCGCACGATCGCCAGTCCCCCGGCATTCCATTTCACGGTGACGAAGCAGCGGCCTCGGTCTTCTGCCGTTTCTTCGTATCTGACATAGAAGGCGCCCTGTTTCGGATACAGCGTGCCCCGATATTCCGACGCCGAAGTCTCCCCGTCCAGCTCGGAAAACAAGCCGATGCGCACGGGGCGCGGCCTCGATAGCGGTGTCAAAACGCATCGCCTCCCTTCCACTTCAGGGGACTTGCCGGACAATAAAAAAACCGCCTCTGCCAAAGAGACGGATGATGTCCGCGGTGCCACTCTTCTGAATTCTCCGCGCCGCTATGCGAACGCACGCAGGGGAATTCTCTCGTTCGGATAACGGCATCTGCCGGGTTCCCCTACTGGACGGTTCAGGGAACCAACTCCCGGGTGCGCTTCCCTTGCGCCGCCGCGCCGGCTTTCACCATCCCGGCTCGCTGCTGCTGGCCTTGCGGCAAGGTACTCTCCCGTTCCTCGTTGTTTGGGTTATTTGTTCTTATTATAGGGTACCCGCGCCAAAAAGAAAAGCCGCTCCCGCCCGCAAGGCGCGCCCGCTCCCGTCGGCGTGCAGGCCCGCTTCGTGCGAAGCTCCCGCGATTGGGCCGGACAAGCCCCTCCTCGCCGGCCGAAGGGGCTTGTCCGTGTTTTCATCGCTTGCGCGTCTCGGTCAGCTTGAATTGGCCAACCAGCTGCTGCAAGTTGGAGGTGATCGCCTCCACCGTGTGGGACGTATGCCGGACGGTGACGATATCGTTCAGCAGTTCCTGCACCTTGGCTTCCACCTCGGTCGACGCGGCGCGGTTTTCCATGCTGACTTCGGCGATCTTCTCCATCAGCTCGACCACTTCGTCGACGACCTGCGTCTTGAGCGAATCGTCCCCCTTGGCGTTGCCGAGCGTTTCGCTGGCTACGGCGACAAGCTCCGTTCCTTCGGTCACGACCTTCGTGCCTTCCTCCATCGACGCTGAGGCTTGCTGCGCGTGGACATAGATTTTCTCGATGATCTCGTGAACCTCTTCCGTCGATTGGCGCGTCATGTCGGCCAGCTTGCGGATTTCGGAAGCGACGACCGCAAAGCCCTTCCCCTGTTCCCCGACCCTCGCGGCCTCGATGGAAGCGTTAAGGGCGAGCAGGTTGGTCTGATTGGAAATTTCCTCGATGGCGTGAAGCACGCTGCGGATTTCGCCCGCCGTATTCATGAAAATGCGGATCGTTTCGTTCGTCTGCGCGACCCGGGCGAAAATCTGCGACATCTTGTCCCCGATCCGCATCACCTCGCTTCGCGCGACGGCAATTTGCTCCGCCGCTTTCTCCTCGAGCGCCAACAGCGTCTGCCGCATTTCGTCCGCAACGTCTTTGGCCACGTCGATATCCTTCAGCTGGCGCCGGATGCCGCGGATCATGTCGTTGATCCGTTCGCCGACCCGCTCGGTCGACTCGGCCGTCGTCGCCGTCGAATCGTTCAACTGCTTCTGGCTGGTCGTTACGTCCGCGGCAGCCAGCTTTACTTTCAGCATGATGCCTTCGAGCGAGTCGATCATGTTGTTGATCCACTTCGCCAGCTCCCGTATCTCGTCCTGGTCGAACTCCCCGATGTTGATCCGCTGCGTCAAGTCGCCTCTGCCCTCGGCGTTGATACGGATGAACCGGTTGATCTTGCGCAGCGGCTTGACGATCCGCTCCCTGCTGCGTTTGCGCAGCAGGACGGCGGCCGTCAGCCCGTACGCAAGCTGGAGGACGAAAGCGGACAAAGCCGCGTATACCGGCGAAAAAGAACGCGCGGCCAAAAAGATGAGCGCGGCGGCCGCCGCCGAGCCGACGCCGAGCGCCGCAAGCTGCGGGCGCGTCTGCCGAAAGGAAATGCTGCGGATCCGGTATACCTCTTCCAGGTCGCCTTCGCACATCATCCCCCACAGATCCGGGCAGTGCGGGAGCCGGAAGGTGACCCCTTTGCCGATAACCGGAATGTGCCGGTAGTCGGAATACCCCGGAAATTCGACGAACAGGTTGCTTCCGTTGCGGATCGTATTCGCCACCCCGGGATGGAGTTCGCCCGTTGCCGGGTCGGTAAACATCAGTTCCAGCTCGGTATGCTCCTTGACCGAAACGACGCCCCAATCGGTTGTGACGCCGTCCTTCAGGTTTTCCCCATGGGTAAACGTCCGGTCCTCGAAGCGGCTGCGGGACAGCGCCGTACCGGGGGGAATATGTACGTTCAGCTCGGGCTTGGCCATAAACAGGTAGTTGTCCCCGGAATCCGGATACACGTGTCCCGACTCCCGTTGAATCAGGTCGCCGATGACGTCGTTCGGCACGCGGCCGCACAAATAGCCGGCGAGCCGGCCTCCTTCGGCCATGACCGGATTGATGAACAGAAGGGTCATCTTGTCGTGGAACGGGGAGGATCTGGCGCCGATCTGAAGCGTCAGCGGGTCGGGATAGGGACCGAAAAGGCATTTGCGGGCGTCCCGGCCGCCGTTGCGCGCATACCGGAGGCCCGGCGACAGCGGCGAGTCTTCCCCGTAGCTTTTGCCTTTGTGGGGAACGTGCGTCGAGTGGACGACCGTGCCGTCCGTGTCCAGCAAAAACAGTTCCGTAAAATCCGAGCCCCGGGCATACGCCTGTCCGAACAGCCGGTCCAAAGCATCCTTGCCGGCGCCGCCTTCAAGCGCTTCCGCGCCGCCAAGCGAAGCCATCTGATCCAGCAGCCGATCCAGGTGGCGCCAGTAATCGGTCGTCCAATCGATCAAGATCTGCTTCCGCGTTTCGGCGATCCCTTCGAAGATGTCCTCTACGTCCGACTTCAAGTCCCTGTTCAGACGGTAGGACCACCACAGCGGTAAGCCTTTCTTCCATCCCAACCAACCAAACATGCCAAATCCCCCCCAAGCGAACTCTAGACGTTGAGTAATGTAAATTATTGTATCATATGTCATAGGGATTTGGGCTTATATTTTCAGAAAATCTTGCGGAATCGTTTCGGTTTGTCAATTTTTTTGCCAAAAAGCGCGGCGGCCAAAAAAGAAGGCCATCCCTAAAGCTTCAAGACTTTCGGGATAGCCTTCGCGGAGGCGTATTTTCCTATTCGGTCATTTCACAAAGCCGAGCAGCATTTCGCGGACCAGCTTCGACGCCACGATCGGCGTCTGCTCGGTCGGATCGTAAATCGGCGCCACTTCGACCACGTCGGCCCCGACCACGTTCGCGCCGGAACGGGCGATCAGATGCACCGCTTCCAGCAGTTCCTTCGAGGTGATGCCGCCCGCTTCGGCCGTGCCGGTGCCCGGAGCGGCCGAAGGATCGAGCACGTCGATATCGATCGTGACGTAAACCGGGCGCCCGGCCAGAGAGGGCAAAACCTCGCGCAGGGGAGCCGCTACGTCGAACGGGTGGAAGTTGATGTTTTCGCGGGCGTAAGCCCACTCTTCGCGGCTGCCCGAACGGATGCCGAACTGATAGATGTTGCGCCCGCCCATCAGCTCGGCCGCCTTGCGGATCGGCGTGGAGTGGGAGAGCGGTTCCCCCTCGTAGCTTTCGCGCAGATCGGCGTGGGCATCGATATGGATGACCGCCAGATCCGGATATTTCTTATAAACTTCCTGCAGCACCGGCCAGGTGACGAGATGCTCGCCGCCAAGCCCGAGCGGAAACTTGCCGTCGGCCAGCACGCCGCGCACGTAATCGCCGATGATGTCCAGGCTCCGGGCCGCGTTGCCGAACGGCAGCAGCAGATCCCCGGCATCGAAATACGCCAGCTCCTCCAGGCTCCGGTCCAGGTAGGGGCTGTATTCCTCCAGGCCGACCGACGCTTCCCGGATCCGGCCGGGACCGAAGCGCGATCCGGGACGGAACGAGACGGTAAAATCCATCGGCATGCCGTAAATAACCGCTTTGGAAGACGCATAATCGTCAGAGCTGAGAATGAAGACGTTGCCGGAATACTTTTGGTCCAATTTCATGTGCGATGCGGTCTCCTTTTGAGCGATAAGCCCTGTTATTTGGTCAGGTCTTCCACGAATTTCGGCAGCACGAACGCCGCATGGTGCAGGCGGGGCGTGTAGTATTTGGTGTCGATTTCGGGAATGTCCTCAATCTTGACGTTCAGCGGATCGTACGTTTTGCTGCCCATCGTGAACGTCCACAAGCCGCTCGGATACGTCGGGATGTTGCAACCGTACACGCGCACGATCGGGAACACTTCCTTCACGTCGCGGTTGACGCTGCGGATCAGATCGGCCTTGAACCACGGGTTGTCCGTCTGCGCGACGAACAGGCCGTCCTCGCGCAGCGACTCGTAAATCCCCTGATAGAAGCCCCGCGTAAACAGATGCACCGCAGGGCCGACCGGCTCCGTCGTGTCCGCGATAATGACGTCGTACTCGTTCTTATGGTCGTGAATATGCTTGAAGCCGTCGTTGACCAGCACTTCGACGCGCGGATCGTCGAGCTTACCGGCGATCGTCGGCAAATATTTTTTGGAATATTCGATGACCTTGCCGTCGATATCGACGAGCACCGCTTTTTTCACTTTCGGATGCTTCAGCACTTCGCGGATGACGCCGCCGTCTCCGCCGCCGACGACAAGCACGTTTTCCGGATTCGGATGCGTAAACAGGGCCGGATGCGCCGCCATCTCGTGGTAAACGAATTCATCGCGGACCGTCGTCATGACCATCCCGTCGAGCAGCAGCATATTGCCCCATTCCTCGGTTTCCACCATGACCAGTTCCTGAAAATCCGTTTGCTCATGCACGTACGTGCGCTTGATTTTGGCCGTAATGCCGAAGTTCTCCGTTTGTTTCTCCGTAAACCACAATTCCGTTGTAGACATGAGTAGAACCCTTCTTTCCAGGGGAATTTGGACGCAATTGACGTTTGCCGTACAGCCGGACGGAAGCTTCCTTGTCCGCCTCCCGCGCCGGGCTGCTTGACCAACCAAGATGTATTATAGGGTATCGCCCGCAAAATGCAACCAAGTTCGCGCACAAATTCCGGCTGCCTCTCTTCCGAATATCCCGGCCTCTCTTACTCCATACTAAGTGGGAAAAGTTGACTCCCGATCAAGGGCAGGCATCCGGGAAGGAGGGATTATCGATCGAACGCGGCGCGCATCAAGACCATTCCGTCCATGACAGGAAAACCGCGGCCCGGGCGAAGGCCGGCAGACGTTCCGGCCGCCTGCGCAAACGCCATCTGCTCGCGCTTCTCCTCTTGTCCGTTTCAGCCCTGCTGTTCGGCGCCCTGGCCGTCTCCGTCCGCTACGGTTCGCTTCCCGCCGCTTCCTTCCCGCAGTCGACGCAGATCACGGACGCGGAAGGGCGCGTGCTCGCTTCGCTGCAAGGCGGCGTCAACCGGCGCACGGTTTCGCTCAAGGACATCTCCCCCTGGCTCGTGCGGGCGACGATCGCCGCAGAGGACCGCAGGTTCTACGAGCATGCCGGCCTCGATTTGCGCGGGCTGGTCCGGGCCGCCTGGGTCGACGTGCGGCATCTGTCCAAAGAGCAGGGAGCGAGCACGCTGACCCAGCAGTTGGCCCGCAATCTATACTTGTCCCACGAGCGCACGTGGACCCGTAAGCTGAAGGAAGCGTGGTACGCGGCCAAGCTGGAACAAACGTTCTCCAAAGACGAGATTCTCGAGATGTATTTGAATCAGATTTACTACGGCCACGGCGCTTACGGGGCGGAAGCGGCTTCCCGGCTTTATTTCAACAAGCCGGCCAAGGAACTGACGCTGGCCGAAAGCGCCATGCTGGCCGGCATCCCGAAGGGGCCGCGCTATTATTCGCCGCACCTGCATCCGGAGCAGGCGAAGGCCCGGCAGCGGACGGTGCTGGAGGCGATGAAGGAGACGGGAATCATTACGGCCAGACAGGCGGAACAGGCCGCCAAAGCCTTCGTCCCGGTGCAGCCGCTGCCGAAAAACCAGGGCGTCGTCGCCCCCTATTTCGTCGACTACGTGCGCAAGCTTGCGGCCGAGCTGCTCGGCGAGGAGGAATCGCTGCTGAGCGAGGGCGGGCTGACGATCACGACGACGCTCGACAGCCGGATGCAGCAGGCGGCCGAAGAAGCGGTCGCCGCCAAGCTGCCGAAGAACAGCGAGCTGCAGGCCGCCCTTGTGGCGATCGACCCCGCCACCGGCCATATCAAAGCGATGGTCGGGGGCCGCAATTACGCCGAGAACCAGTTCAACCGCGTGTTCGCCACGACCAGGCAGCCGGGTTCGGCATTCAAGGCGATTCTGTACGCGGCTGCGCTCGACCAGCGCGTCATTACGCCGGCGACCCGCTTCCGCAGCGAGCCGACGATCTTTTATTACGACAACGACCGGAAGATTTACCGCCCGAGCAATTTTAACGACCGGTACGTCCATGCCGACATTGGGCTGCGCCAGGCGATCCGCACGTCCGACAACATCTATGCGGTGAACACCATCATGCAGGTCGGGCCGGAAAAGGTGATCGGCATGGCGAGGCGCCTTGGGCTGACCGCGCATCTTGCGCCGGTGCCTTCGCTGGCGCTGGGAACGTTCCCCGTAAGCCCCTTCGAGATGGCTTCCGCCTACGCGGCGTTCGCGGCCGGCGGCATCCGGACGGAACCGGTCGCCATCCTCCGCATCGCCGACCGGAACGGGCGCGTGCTGTATGAAGCGCGGCCCCGAAAGGAGCAAGCGGTGGAGCCGGCGCTCGCTTACGTGGTGACGGACCTGCTGCGCAGCGTTTTCGATACGGGCGGCACCGGCCATCGGGTCGCCCGCATGCTCAAACGGCCCGTCGCCGGCAAATCGGGCACCACCGCTTCCGACGCCTGGTTCGTCGGCTACACGCCGGAGCTGGCCACGGCGGTCTGGGTGGGCTATGACCGGGGCCGGGCCATTGCATCCAGCGAAACGCACCGGGCGGCGCCGATTTTCGCGGAATTTACCGAGGCCGCGCTCGCCTCCGTTCCTCCCCATCCGTTCGAGATGCCCGAGGGCGTGGTCAGCGTCGAGATCGACCCGGCGAGCGGGCTGCTGGCGGGACCCGGCTGTCCGGCCGACGAGCGGGACAAGGTGCGGGAGACCTTCCTTGCGGGAACCGAACCGACGCAGGCTTGCACCGTTCGGGAGCAGCCGGATCGGCCGGACGCATCCGGCGGCGGGCAGGGCGGCGCGTCGTGGTGGAGCCGGCTGCGGCGCTGGTGGGGCGGGTAAGTTGGGTTCGCCCGTTCCGGCCGCGTCCGGGACGATGCAAAACGGCCAGACGGGATCATGGCTTCCCGCCTGGCCGTTTTGCGCGAACAGGCCGACCGAACCGGCCCGCTCAGCCTTTTAAGCCAGCATATCCTTCAGTTCCTGGGGAGAATGATTCCACCAGTCCGCATTGTGCTCCTGCAGCAGGCCGCGCAGCAGCGCTTTTTCTTCCGGCCCGAGGTTGTCGAGCAGGTATTTCCGTTTTAACGCCGCATCCATCCGGTTGACATGGTCGGCCAGAATCTTCCATCCCCGCCGCGCCTCCGTATCGACAAGCATCTCGCAGGACGCCATCCCCGCATAATAGCCGCCTTCCTGGTCGTGGTCGACCGCCACCCAAACGATCCATACCTTGCGTCCGTTCGGCACGGTCTCCTTGTCCGGGGAAAATTTGATCCCCTTCTCGACCTTGCTCTTGGCGTGCATGGCCCCCATATCGATGTACGCTTCTCCCTGATCGATAATGACCGGGGACACTTGGCTCAAATCGATGCTCCCGGCCCCGAATCCTTTATGCTGCTTGCTGTTGCTGATAATATTCAGCGCCAGCTTTTTCTTCTCCGGCGCGGATTGCTGCGGTTGATTTTGCTCCATCGTTCACGCCTCCATCCAATACGAACTAACCACATTGTAGCGAATTTGCCCGAGAAAAGCGATGACCCGGCCGCTGTCCGCATCCAGATATATTCCATGGACAACCGGCATATATATCCCGTAGAAAGCTTGTCAACGGGAGGGTAATCCGTATGCCCCAACGCCGCTTTACGCGCTTCCTCGTTCCGGCCGCCGCCGCCGCATTGCTCGTCTTCTCCATTCCGTTCGGATTCGCCGAGGCTTGGGTGAACCAATACGCCCTGCCGGCCTCCGCGCAGCCGCAGCAGGAGCCGGCGCCCGCCGCCGCCGAACCCGGCGCCGACGTTCCGATCGCGCCCAAGCCTGCCGTCCTGAGCAACCGGGTGGCGGAATATCACATCAGCGTCAAACTGGAGGATGGCGACACGCTGACGGGCCAGCAAACCTTAACCTGGAAAAACCCCGGCCGCAAGCCCGTCCAGGAGTTTTACCTTCATCTGTACCCGAACGCCTTCTCCCCGGGAAGCACGTTCCTGAAGGAATCTGGAGGGCAGCTTCGGGGGGACAAAATGAAAGCCGGCAGCTACGGGTCCATGACGTTGACTTCGCTTGCCACCGAAGAAGGCGAAACGCTGCTGCCCCGCCTGCATTACGTCCAGCCGGACGACGGCAACCCGGACGACCGGACGCTGGCTTCCTTCCGGCTGCCGGAGCCGGTCGGTCCCGGCCAGACCGTCACGCTCCGGATGAGCTTCACCGTCAAGCTCCCGCAGGTGTTTGCCCGCATGGGGACCGCCGGAAACTTTGTCATGGCCGGACAGTGGTTTCCCAAGGCCGCCGTCTACGAGACGGCCGGAACGCGCGGCCGGACGTCGGAAGGCTGGAACGCGCATCAATACCACGGCAATTCGGAATTTTACGCGGACTTCGGCCTCTACAACGTCAAGATCGACGTGCCGGAGTCGTACAAGGTGGCCGCGACCGGCTTCCAAACCCAGCAGCCCGCCGTCAAGAACGGCCGAAAAATCTACCAGTTCTATGCCGACGACGTGCACGACTTCGGCTGGGCGGCATCCCCGTCATTCCGCTACGTGGAGGAATCCTTCTCTTCCGAAGGCGTGCCGGGCGTCCGCATCAAGCTGTACATCGACCCGCTGCACGCCAAGCTTCAGGAGCGGTACATGCACGCCGCCAAGTCGGCGCTGGCGCTTCTGGGCAAGTGGTACGGGAATTATCCTTACTCCACCCTGTCCGTCGTCATTCCTCCCGCCGACGCAAGCGGCGCGGGCGGCATGGAATACCCGACGCTCGTCACGGGAGCGGCCGCCAAAAACGACAATCCCGGGTTCGAGCTGGAGAGAACGGTCGTCCATGAAATCGCCCATCAATATTGGTACGGCATCGTCGCCTCCAACGAATTCGAGGAGGCATGGCTGGACGAAGGGTTCACCTCCTATACGGAGGATAAGCTGATGGCGGCGATTTACGACGTTGTGCCCAACAGCGCGGTCGAAGCGAGTTATTTAACCCATCCCGAGCCGTTGAAAATGAATGCCTGGCTGTACGACAGCTCGGACAGTTACGCGGAAAACGTGTACATGCGCGGCAAGCTGGTGCTGAAGGCGATCGAACAGCAGGTGGGCGAGAAAACGATGAACAAAATTATGCGGACGTATTTCCAGACCTACCGGTTCAAGCATCCGTCCTCCTCCGATTTTCAAAAGGTCGTCGAAAGCACGACCAAAAAGAAATGGACCGACTTCTTTCAAGCCTACGTCCTGCACGGCCAAATGGCGGACTTCTCGGTCGAATCGATCGATACGCGCCAAACCGCCGAAGGCGGCTACGAGTCGCGCGTGCTGCTCCGGCGCGGCGGCGGCAGCCCGGAGCCGGTGACAGTCTGGTTCCAGTTCGCGGACGGCCAAAAGCTGCTGAAAACCTGGGACGGTTCCCAAAACCATGTGCAGTTCAAACTGACGCATTCGTCCCCGCTCCAGTACGTGGCGATCGATCCCGAAATGGCCGTCGTGCTCGATAACTTCCGCTACAACAACTATTTGAAAACCGAAGTATCCGAACCCGTACGCACCCGCTGGAATATCGGCTTATCCAAGGCGGTGGACGGATTGCTCGGCATTCTGGCCTGGTGAGGTGAACAGCGGTGCGCACATGGATCCGCAAGGGATGGGGGTTAACCTCCCGACACAAATATGTGCTGGTCGTCCTTTTTCTGTACCGTTTGTTGTGGGGCTTCTTCCTGTACCGTTTTATCGATTCCGTCGCCGCCCCGGTGCTCGCCCGCTATCCCGACGCGCACCCGAACGCGAATGCGGTCCGCATGTTCCTGATCGAAGCGCAATTCCGGCTGCTCAAGACCGACCTCGTAAACGAAACGCTGATCCTGCTGGCCGGAATGTTTTTCCTTCGCATGATCCTGACGCCGCTTCTGAACGCCGGCCTGTACTATTCCTTCCACCATGCCGGCGAGGAGAGCGGAACGCGGGTGCTGAGCGGCATCCGCCGCTGCTGGAAGCCGGTCGTCCTGCTGTACCTGACGGAGAACGTGCTGGCCCTGCTGCCGGCCGTCTGGCTGGTGCCGTTTGCCAAAGCGCGCTTTTTCGCGCAGTTTTCCGTCCAGGCTTGGGTCCTCGAACTTCTTCCTTACGCCGGCGCATGGGCCGCCTGGATGTTTCTGCTCCGTCTGCTGTTCCGGTTCATGCAATTCGGCGCCGTATCCCGGGACGGCATCGTCAAAGGGCTGCTTCGCGCCTGTGCGAACGTGTTGCCGCTTGCCGCCGTCACCCTGCTGATGCTGGGCATCGCGGCCGCCGCTTCGCTGGCCGTGACAAGCGCGACGATGATCTGGACCGGATTCGTCTCCATTGCGGTTCACCAGGCGTTTCAATTCGTGCGGACCATGATGAGCGTATGGACTGCGGCCTCCCAGTATGCGTTGTGGAAGGCGGACGAAGCTTAAGGATAAAAAGCCGCCTGCCGACCGGCGCGGAAGACCAGGAACGTTCGCGAAAAAAAGCTGTCCCGCATGCCATGTAAGATGGCGCGGGCGGCTTTTTTCTATGACTGCCGTGCAGCAATATTGGATTTTGTACAGGATGCCGGCTCCTTTCGCCCATTTTCCGGAACGTATGTTGGAGTTTCTCCAAATGTTATGACCCGAAAGCCCTGCTTATTCGGCTTCTGCGGACCAAAAGACTGGATATATCCAACATAGACCGGCTTCCGGCACCTAAAGGGCGAATTGCGTTGGATTTTTCTAATATAGACGCAAAGCCGAACTGTTATAGGGTCGCGTTAGCCGAGATGAGAATTTAGACGCATACGCCGCGGTTGCTATATAGCCGCACTGTTTGATCTAGATTGCGAACTTTTTCCAAGTATGATGCCGCTTTCGTTCCGTCCCGCAATGACGGCCGTGCTGAAGCTCCGCGCGGAAGTGCATGTTCTTTTCGGGAATAACGCGATTCTTGGGGAGGGGGTTTGCGGGCCGAAAAGTGCCGGAAGTTGTCCAAAAAACAAGCCCGTCCTCTACTCTTTTCCCATTTGTTCCGGTTTTTTCGAGTAGATTAACGTTTTCTCATCTTTATATTAACGAATTCTAATCAATTGAGAGCAGGAAAAGAGACCCAAAACACGAATTACTAAATCCCAGGTGCGAAAACTGCCGAATCCTTTAGTACCTAGGAACGGGGGAACCAATTTTCCGGGTGAATTGATCTCGCATCGCTTGCAGGGATCATAGGGAACCTTCAACCGAACCCTACAGCTAACCTCGTAGGCATTGGAAGGAGTCATCTGTTTTGCGTAAGTTGTCCGTAAGTTTGCTGGCCTTTGCTTGCTTGCTCGTGTTCCAAGCCGGAAGCGTATTTGCGGATTCCAAGCTGGACAACACGGTCTCCAGGCTGATCGGCATCGACTACAACTATGGAGGAACGACGACGGACGGATTCGATTGCTCGGGCTTTACGTCCTATGTATTCGCGAAATTTGGCGTCAAACTTCCTCATTCGTCGAAAGAGCAGTTCAAGCTTGGAAAAGAAGTCGGGAAGCAAAGCGCTCTGCGCGCCGGCGACCTCGTGTTTTTCAACACGGACGGCAAAGGCGTCTCGCACGTGGGTGTGTATGTAGGGAACAACAAGTTTGCTCATGCCTCCACGTCCAAAGGGGTCACCATTTCCGACCTCAGTGAAAGCTATTATGCAAAACGTTACCTCGGCGCACGCCGCGTCCTGGACGACGCGACGTACGAGGAAGTGGCCGTCGGCTAAGGCGTCAGCCGCTAACCATCATGGGGGCTGTCTTCAAAAGATATTCCCTGCATGGCAGCCCCAGGATCAAATGAACCTTCAATAACCGCTGTAAAAAGCGGGGTTGGAGGTTCATTTGTTTTGTATCCGTGGCTTTAGGATAGCAAAACGACCGGCCGTTCCGCCATGTACGAACGTCGGATTTTGAACCCGGACCTGCGACGGGGGTTCTTCCCGGAAGGGCGGCGTGCGAGCAGGCCGGAGCCGGTAAAAAAGACCGCTCCGCGCCGGCCGTCCTTGCGGGACAGTCCGGTTCGAAGCGGTCTTTCGTCGGAAAAAGCGGCAATCGGCTTAACCGAAGCGGAAATATTCCTTCGCGTTGCGGTAGCTGATATCCTGCACCATGCCTCCAAGCAGGTCGAAGTCCAGGGGGACTTCTCCGTTCTCGGCCCACTCGCCGAGCAGGTTGCACAAAATCCGGCGGAAATACTCGTGGCGCGTATACGACAAGAAGCTGCGCGAATCCGTCAGCATGCCGACGAACCGGCCGAGAAGGCCGGTATTCGCCAGCGCCTTAAGCTGGTCGATCATGCCGTCCTTCGTGTCGTTGAACCACCATGCCGAGCCAAGCTGGATTTTGCCCGGAATGCCGCCGCCCTGGAAGCTGCCGATCGCCGTTCCGAGCGTGTACAGATCGTTCGGATTGAGCGAGTACACGATGGTGCGCGGCAGCGCGTCATCTTGCTCCAGCGCATCGAGCAGACGGACAAGCGCATGGGCGACCGGACCGTCGTAAATCGAATCGAAGCCGGTATCCGGTCCGAGCTTGGCGAACATGCGGCTGTTGTTGTTGCGGTGCGCATGCATATGAAACTGCATCGCCCAGCCGAGCTCGGCATACTTCCGGCCCAGGAACAGCAGCGTGAACGTTTTGTACTTCCGCTCTTCCTCATCGCTGATCGGTTCGCCGGACAGCGCTTTGGCAAAGACGGCGGCCGCCTCGTCCCTGGTCGCTTCGGCATAGCCCATCACGTCAAGCGCATGGTCGGACACCCGGCAACCCGTCTCGTGGAAAAACCGGATGCGCTCGGACAGCGCCGACAGCAGCGCGTCGTAATCGCCCACCTTCGTGCCGGCCGCCTGTTCCAGTTGAGCCAGCCAGGGCAGGAAGGTGGCGCGGCGGATTTCGAGCGCCTTGTCCGGCCGGAACGACGGCAGCACCTTCACGTTGAAGTCGGGAAGGTCCCGAATGAGCCGATGGTATTCGAGCGAATCGACCGGATCGTCGGTCGTGCAGACGACTTCGACACCCGACTTCACGATCAGGTCGCGGGCGGAAAATCCGCCCTGGGCCAATTGGGCGTTTGCCTTCTCCCAGATGACGGGCGCATTTTTCTCGTTGATGATCTCCTCAATGCCGAAGTAGCGGCGCAGCTCCAGATGAGACCAATGGTACAGCGGATTGCCGACGGCGGCCGGCAGCGACTTCGCGTACGCCAGGAAGCGGTCGTAGTCGGAGACGCCCTCTCCGCCCGTCACGAAGCGCTCCTCCACCCCGTTCGTGCGCATGGCCCGCCATTTGTAATGGTCCCCGTACAGCCAGACCTGGGTCAAATTGCCGTACGTCTGATTCTCGTATATTTCCTTCGGGCTTAGATGGCAGTGGTAATCGATGATCGGCATTTTTGCCGCATAGTCGTGATACAGCTTGACCGCCGTTTCGTTCGACAGCAGAAAGTTATCATCCAAAAACGGTTTCATCGGCATCGTCTCCTTCGCGCCCCGTCGGGCGTGTATTTATACTGCCCCTGCTCCCGGAGACCGGCGGGTCGCCGCCGCGGGCGGACGAAGCGGACGCCGCTGCGCCCGCCGCACCGCACCGGCTCTCAGCTGCGGAACTTCACCAAATCGTCGATCTTCACCGGCAGTCCGGTGCGGATGGAACGGTTGGCCGCAATGCCCGTCAAAATCGATTTTGCGCCGTCGATATGGTTCGCCGCGCGATGGAACGGATCGGGCACCGGCACGCCGAACAGATCGTTCAGCAGCACCGGGTCGCCGCCGCCGTGGCCTCCCTGGCCTTCTTCGAATTCGACGGTATACGGAGCCCCGAACATGGGAAGCACGGTAAAGCGGATGCCTTTCAGCGCGCCTTCGTCCGCCTTTTCCCCGCCGGAATTGACGTACGACTTTTCGACCACTTCCAGCTCCAGGCGTCCCTTGGTTCCCGTAAAGGCGATCCGATATCCCTCCCAAGGCGCATAGGCGGTGAGCGAGTACGTCAAAATCGCCTGGTTCCGGTAGCGGACGATCACGCCCATCGTGTCCTCGATGCTGATGCCGTCGCCGAACACGCTTTGGTCGCGGCGGTAGCCGTCCTCGTGCTCCGCGTCCAGGTACATCGCTTTCAAATGCTCGTTGCGGTCCAGATGAAGCGCGAACGGATCGCCTTCGGCGTTCGGGTTGCCGGTGGCGCGGTCGTAGAATTTCGTAACGCCGCGCTGCTCGGCGTTTTCGCGTCCGTAGAACAGCAGGTCGCCGAACGCGAACACCGTCTCCGGCTGCGAGCCGATCCAGAAGTTGACCAGGTCGAAGTGGTGCGTCGACTTATGCACGAGCAGGCCGCCGCTGTTTCGCTTGTCGCGGTGCCACCGGCGGAAATAATCCGCGCCGTGCTGCGTGTTGAGCAGCCACTCGAAATGCACGGCATTGACCTTGCCGATGACGCCGGATTCGATCAGCTCCCGGACTTTCGTATGGTGCGGCGCATAGCGGTAATTGAACGTGACGCGGACGTTGCGGCCGGTCCGCTCGACGGCGTCGAGGATCTCCTGGCATTTCTTCTCGTCCACGGTCATCGGCTTCTCCGTAATGACGTCGCAGCCCAGCTCCATCGCCCGGATGATATACGTATGGTGCGTGCGGTCCACGCTCGTGACAATGACCGCATCCGGCTTCTCCGTCTCGATCATGCGGTCGAATTCGTCGGACCGGTACGTGCGGACGGCGGAATAGCCGTATTTTTCCACCAACAGCTTGTTGGCATAGTTCATGCGCGTCTGGTTGATGTCGCAAAACGCAAGCAATTCCGACGTTTCCCTGAAATCGCTCGCAATCGCTCCGTAAAAAAATTCGGCTCTTCCGCCCGTTCCGACGAGCACGTATTTCTTTTTGTCAGCAGACATGCGTCGTTCTCCTCTCGTTACGCGGGATTTGCTTTTATTCTAACGCAATGAAATGCTATAATTCTGCTCAAATCATGCCTTTTTTCACAACAACCCCGCATATCTTGCCATAAAGAAGCGCTTACGAAAGGAGAGCTGCCCATTGCCGTCTCCCGCCGAATTGGAAACGTGCCATTACGGCTCCGAAACCGACCACTTCGTGGAATATGTAAAACGCAGCGGGCCTTATACGATGCAAAACGACCATTTCCATGCCTACTATGAAATCTATTACCTGCTGTCGGGCAAGCGGATTTACTTCGTCAAGGACCGCACGTATACGGTAGAGCAGGGCGACCTTGTCTTCATCGCCAAAAACGAGCTGCACAAAACGCTGCAGACGGGCGAACCCGGCCACGAGCGAGTCGTCATCCATTTCGGCGATGCTTTCATTCGCGAAAGGGGCGGCCCCCACGCGAAACTGCTGCTCAGCCCGTTCGAGCAAAAAAGCCACGTCATCCGGCTGCCGCTCGCCGAGCAGAAGACCGTCGCTTCGATCATCCGCCGGATGGTAACCGAAATCCGCCACAAGCCTCCGGGCTTCGAGCTGGTGCCTGCCGCCGCGATCGTCGACCTGCTGCTTGCGACCGCCCGCTACCTGCAAAACCACGAACCGTCTCCGATCCTCGACGCCACGCCGCTGCACGCCAAAATTTCCGAAGTCGTGCGCTACCTGAACGAGCACTATCACGAGCCGATCAAGCTGGGCGGGATTGCCGAACGCTTCTTCATCAGCCCGTACTACCTGAGCCGCATGTTCAAAGAAGTGACCGGCTTCACCTTCTCCGACTACCTGATTCTCACCCGCGTCAAAGAAGCGCAGCGCCTGCTTCGGGACAGCGACGCGACGATCGCCGAAATCGCCTCGTCCGTCGGCTTCGACAATTTCTCGCATTTCGGCAAAACGTTCAAGAAGATCACCCGGATGTCGCCGCGGGAATTCCGCAAGCAATCCCGTTCCTGACAGCGTTGCGGGAGCAAATCGGCCAGGCCGATCGGACTTCCATTCTATCTTACCACATTTTTCTGTCCGGAAGGCGAGGCGGAGCCGAATTTGAATGCGCGGACTCCGGTCCCGGCAAACGGAAAGGGCGCCCTTGCCCAGGGCGCCCTTTCCATGGTTAACCAGCCATTTAACCCGCCCGTCCTCCAAGCGCGGCGGCGCGAAGCCGGCGGCGGCGGGTGACCAGGCCGTGCGACGGCGAAAACAGAAACGCGAGCGCAAACTGCACGCCCGCCGCGCACACCATGCAGCCGGCGATGGAAGCGTCGAGCCAGACGGCGGCCCCATAGCCGGCGACCGAGCTGACGATGCCGATGACGACCGCCAGGCCGATCATCGTACCGAGACGGTCCGTCAGCAAATAGGCGGCGGCCGGCGGAATGACGAGCAGGCCGACGACGAGAACGGCGCCGACGCTTTCGAACGAACTGACGGTCGCCATCGAGACGAGCCCCATCAGCAGATAATGGAAGACGGCGACCGGAATGCCCAGCGCAGCCGCCAGCGCGGGATCGAACGCACACAGCTTGAACTGCTTGTAAAACAGGGAAACGACGGCCGCGATGACAAGCAGCGTCAGCCCAAGCAGCCAGACCGCTTTCGGCCCCAGCGACAGGGCGCCGATCTCAAGCGTATTCCATTGAACGTAGGCGATTTCCCCGAACAGGACACAGTCCAGATCCAAATCGATGTTCCGCGCGTTCAGGCTGATCAGCACGACGCCGACGGCGAACAGCGCGGTAAACACAACCCCGATCGAGGCGTCGCTCTGCACGCCGCCCGACTGAAACAGCTGGATGAGAAACACGGCGACAAAGCCGACCAGCGCCGCCCCGAGAAGCATGAAAAAGGAGCCGCGGGAACCGCTGACCAGAAAGGCGATGGCGATGCCGGGCAAAACGGCGTGGCTGATGGCGTCGCCGACGAGCGCCATGCGCCGGAGCACGAGAAAGCACCCGAGAACGGCGCAGCAGGTTGCGACGAGCGCTCCGGTCAGCATAATCCAGAAGCCGCTCATACCGAAGTCCCCCTTTCGTTGGCGTGAGCCGCGGAATGGACGTTAGGATGGGCGTTGTCATGCACGTTGGCTTGACCGTCCGTCAGAACGGCCGCTTGGGCGGTTGCTTGCATGGCGGCCTGGATGTTCGCCCGGGCGGCGACGCCCGCGCTTTCCGCCAGCCATCTGCGCCTTGCCGACCTGCGGCCGAGCAGCTTCGCCGCAAGGCCCCGCCGCGGTCCGAACAGCACGGACGCGACAAAGCAGGCGGTCGCCGCCAGCACGCTGATCGGCCCGGTCGGAAGCTGGCTGACGCCGGAGCTGATCCAGGCTCCTGCGGCGCCGCTGAGCGCGCCGAACAGGCCGGCAAGCACGGTCATGACGCCGAGGCGGTCCGTCCAGTAGCGGGCGGAAACGGCCGGCGTGATCAGAAGGGCCGCGACCAGCACCACGCCCACCGCCTGAATGCCGACCACGACGGCGACGGTCGTCAGTCCGAGAAGCAGCTGCTCCAGAAGGCCCATCGGAAATCCGAGCCCTCGGCCGTAGCCGGGGTCGAAGGACAGCAATTTAAACTCCTTGTACAGCAGCCCGCAAGCGATGACGAGCAGGAGCGCGACTCCGCCCAGCGTATACAGGTCCGAAGATGTCATCGAAGCCGCCTGGCCGAACAGGAATTTGTCGAGTCCGCTTTGGTTGCCGTACGAAGAATGTTGAATCCGGGTCAGCAGCACGATCCCGACCGCAAAAAACAGCGACAGCACAATGCCCATGGCCGCGTCGGGCTTGATTCGCGAATACCGCGTGATCAGCGTGACGCTTAACGTGGCCGCCGCCCCGGCGAGCAGCGCCCCGACCAGAAACAGTCCGACCGATTTGACGCCGGTCAGCATGAACGCGATGCAGATGCCGGGAAGCGCCGCATGCGCCAGCGTGTCGCCGATCAGGCTTTGCTTCCGCAAATACGAGAACGTCCCGATGACGCCGCCGCTCAGGCCGAGCAGCATGCTGCCCAGCAGAATCCATCTCAGGTTCGGATCCGTCAGCAGGTTCAGCATGCCGCTCACCTCCCGTTTCCGGCGGCGCCGGCCGGCTCCCGCTCCGAGCGGGCGACGAAAGCCAGCTTGCCGCCGTAAGCCTGCTGCAGCCGCTCAGGCGTGAAGGTCGTCTCGGTCGGCCCGCAGGCGATTACTTCGCCGTTCAGCAGCAATACGGAATCGAAGTAGTCCGCCACCGTCGCCAGATCGTGATGAACGACGAGCACCGTTTTGCCGTTTCGCTTCAATTCGTTCAGCAGCGTCACAATGGCTTTCTCCGTGGCCGCGTCCACGCCTGCAAACGGTTCGTCCATAAAATACAGCGTCGCGTCCTGGGCGAGCGCCCGGGCGAGAAACACCCGCTGCTGCTGGCCGCCGGACAGCTGGCTGATCTGCCTGTGGGCGAAGTCGGCCATGCCGACCTTATCGAGGCAATCCATGGCCAGTTCCCGCTCTCTGGCGCCGGGGCGGCGGAACAGTCCCAAATGTCCGTATCGGCCCATCATGACCACATCCAGCGCGCTCGTCGGAAAATCCCAATCGACCGATTCGCGCTGCGGCACATAGCCGACCAGCTTACGGTTTACCTTATAGGGCTTGCCGTAAATAAGCGCCTCTCCGGACAATGCGGGCTGAAGCCCCAGAATCGCCTTGATCAGCGTAGACTTGCCTGCGCCGTTCGGGCCGATGATGCCGACCAGCTGCCGCTCGGCGATCTCGAAGGTCACATCCCGCAGCACCGGCTTTTTCCGGTAGGCCACCGTCAGCCCGGAGACCGCAAGCGGCGGAACGTTCCGATTTCGGTTCGTCATCGATCCAACCTCCCCATCCATTATTTCAACGCGTTCGCGATCGTCTCCGCATTGTGGCGAACCATGCCGACGTACGTTCCTTCCGGCGTGCCTTCGGCCCCCATCGCGTCGGAGAACAGCTCCCCGCCGATGACGACCTCATGCCCTTTTTGCCGCGCGCCTTCGATCACCGCTTCGATCGACCGGGACGAAACGCTCGATTCGACAAACACCGCCTTGATGCCGCGTTCGACGATCAGGTCCCGCAGCGCCGTCACGTCTTTGGAGCCGTATTCCGATGCCGTGCTGATGCCCTGCAGACCGACGACCTCCATGCCGTAGGCGTCGCCGAAGTAGCCGAACGCATCGTGCGCCGTCACGAGAACCCGGCTTTTTTCCGGAATCGAAGCGATTTGCTCCTTCACGTATGCGTCGAGTTCTTCAAGCTCCTTCAGATAGGCGGCTGCATTTTGCTCATATGCCGCCTTGTGCTCGCCATCGGCCTCGATCAGCGTATCGCGGATCTTCTCCACGGCCATCATCCAGAGCCTGACGTCGAACCAGACGTGCGGGTCTTCGGTTTCCTGGTCGAGAATGCGGAGACGGTCTTCGGGAATGTTCTCCGTCACCGGCACGACGGTGCGGCTTTTGTCCATCTGCACGAGAATGTCCGTCATCTTGCCTTCCAGATGCAGCCCGTTGTAAAAGATAACGTCGGCCTGCTCCAGCTTGGCGATATCGCCTTGCGACGCTTTGTACAAGTGCGGATCGACGCCCGGACCCATGAGGCCGACAACCTCGACATAGTCGCCCCCGACCTCTTTCGCCGCATCGGCGATCATGCCGGTCGTCGCCGTCACCCGAAGCCGTCCTTTGCCCTCTCCTTTACCCGCTCCTTCGCTTGTCTCCCCGCTGCCGCAAGCCGCCATCACGGGCAGGACCATCGTCAGAAACACAACCAGCAAGATTAACCGCTTGACGGAAGCGCTGAGTCTTCGCTTCATCCTTCTCCACTCCCCTGTACGATTCATAATATTGTCCTTCACTAAATAAGTTTCCTGTACGACTAATATTTTTATTAACGCTTCTTTTTTAATATTATACAATTATTTTTACCTAATGCAACTTTTTTTGAAGCCGAAAACAAGCCTGCGAACGAAAAGCATTCGCAAGCTATTGTCCCGTCTGGGGTTCAATGGAGGATGGGAGTTATTTTTGCGCGCCGTTCCGCTGCCGGTTCCGCTCCCACGGATAATCGCCGCCGATGGCTCGCAGTTCCTCCGCGGAAGGCTCCCGGCCGCCGTAACGAACCAGCTCGTACGCCGCAAGAAGGCGCCGTTTGCTCCCCCTCAGCCAATCGCGCAGCCTGCGCCCGCCTGCGTCCGGAGCTTCCAAAGAGGAAGCCTCGAGCCAGGCGGATAAGTGGTCCAGCGTTTCCGCAGGCGTATAGGAGGCGCGGTGGCGGTAGCCGGCCCGGATTCCGGAGAGGACGGCATCTTCGTAGAGCCGCCTGGCTCGATCCGCCGCGGCAAGCTTCTCCCATTCCGTACGGCTCAGCCTTTTGCCGCCCCGATTCCCGCGGCCGGCCAGACGCAGCTCCCGGAACGCCTTGCGGATATCGAGGAGGTTTTCCCGCTCCTCGCTGTACCCTTCCGCAGGCGGCTGCTCCCGGCGGGCAAACAACCGGGCCAGCAGCGCTTTCAGCCGCCCCAGCGCCGCTCGATACCAGCTGCGGTTAAGAAAAAAGTGACGCAGCAGCAGCCATAGAAGGAAGGCTCCCGCCGCTCCGGCGACGGCATAAGAGACGATATCGAGCAGCTTATGCCACCATTCGGGGGAAGCGGACCCTTCCTCGGGGAACAGGCCCTCCGGCAGCGGCGGCATGGCCGGCTGCGCCGCCTCCGGCGGCGCGGAGCCGCCGGGCTCGGGAATAAGCCGGTTCAGGTAACGGACGATCTCGTGCCATAACGATAGCCCGCTCGTCAGCAAAAAGACAACCAGAACGGCTGCGATCAGGCCGGCCAAATAGTTACGGTTGGCGGCCGCTACCGCGCGGGTGACGATGTGCTGCTGCAGCCCCGCCGCCTCAAGCTGCCTGCTGTGCCCTGCGGCAATCAGCACGACGAACCAGAAGATGCCCGATAACGTAAAAAACAGACGATACGGTTCAAGCTCCGCCGTCCACTTGGCCGCGATCAACGCGACGGCGTTCACGGCCACCCCGGTCCCGCCGATGGCGAGCCATCCCGGCGGCCGTCTGTGCTGCCAGACGATGACGCCGATGAACAGAGCCGGCGGAAGCAAAGCGGCGTTCGCGTAAAGAACGGCTCCCGCCAGCACGGCGATCACCGCGCCGAATAACCCGAAATAAACCGCCCATGGCGGCAAAAAACGCACGACCGCCAGCACGGCGGCCAGCAGCAAGGCGCCTGCCGCCACGGCGAGGCGATGCGGCAGCGGTCCGGTTCCGGCCGTCTCCGCAAGCGCGATCGTCACCGGCAGCCACACCCACGTCTGCGCGGCGGCGCCGAGCAGCGAAACTCTACGTTTTTCTTTTCTTTCCATCGCCCCTTGTCCGATTCCGTCCGGGCTTTCATTCAAGTCTCCGGCCGCGTTTTCGCTCATGCTCCCGCCCTCCGTTCCCGGTACAGCACCAGCGTCTCGACGCGGTTGCCCGCCCGGCGCAGCCGTTCGATCATGCGCTCCTGAGAGGGCGTCAAAAATGCCGAGATGAGCAGCACGTTCGCGCGCCGCAAACCGGAAGCGAGCAGTTCTTCGAGCACGTGCGAAAGCTCGCGCCGGACGACGGGTTCAAAGCCGGCCATCAAGCGTAAAATCCGGAGCAACTGTCCGCTTCCCGCCTGCGGCGGCACGCGCAGCGGCGCCTGATGCTCGTCGGCGCTTTTTCCGTTATACACGAGCCCGGCCTTCCCCCCGCTGTTCTGGATATGGCGGATGACGGAAGCGGCATAGCTGAGCGCCTCCTCGAACGCCTCCGGCGGCATGCGCCGGTTTGTAGCGTCATCCATCAGCTCGGCGTTCAGAATAACGGTCGCTTCGTTATCCAGCATCGTCTCGCGCTTGTTGACCAGAAGCTGGCCGGTCTTCGCCGTCGCGTTCCAGTTCACTTGGCGCAGCGAGTCTCCGCTCCGATATGCGCGGACGCCGGCTACATGGTGATGATTCTCCAGAAACAGTTCGGGCATGCCAAGCGCGCTCTGCATGAACCTGCGGGCCGGCAGCGGCAGCTCCGCAGCGTCCTTCACGCGGGGATACACCACGATAGAGCAGTTCGTTTTCAAATCCATCGCGCCGAATGCCGTACCGAACAGATCTCCGAACGTGCAAGCCAGGCTCGGCACGCGGTAGATGCCTCTGCGGACGCATAGCACCTCGTGCCTGCGCACCACCCTCGTAAACGGCGGCAGACTGAACAGGCTGGCGTGGTGCTGCAGCAGTTGGCCCGAGCTGATCGCCGTTTCCGCGCTCCGGTTCGGAAACCGGAGCATGGACGGCATCACCGTCTCCACCCGCAGCCAGGGTATGGGGAGCAGCTTGCGGTTGACGATCTCCTCGGTCATGACAACGGTCTGGCCCGCATAGACGTACGGTTTGCTGAAGGAACGCTCATACGCGATGCCGCGCTTGCCCCAAATCCGGTACAGCCCGTGCTGCAAAAGGTAAATGCCTCCGAACACGGCAAGCAGCCAGACGATCGTCATCGGCCGAATCCCCGCTCCAGTCCCGGTTCGGAAGGGACGGGGACGCTCGCGACGATGTCGTCCAGCAGCCGGCGCGTCTGTTCGCGCCCGAAGCCGAAGCCGTCCCTGGGCACAAGCCGATGCTCCAGCACCGGACCGGCAAGCGATTTGAGATCGTCGGGCAACACATAATCGCGCCCGCGAAGCAGGGCGCGCGCTTGCGCCGCCTTCGCCCAATGAAGGCTTCCGCGAGGGCTGGCGCCGCTGGCCAGCTCTTCGTGCCGGCGAGTCGCCGCCACGATCGCAAGCAGATAATCGAGCAGCTCGTCGCCGATCCGAACCTTGGGCACAAGGCTTTGCAATTGAAACAGGCGGGGCTTGTCGACGACCGGCTTCAGATCGGGAAGCGGATCGCGGACGGAGTAGCGCCGCAAGATTTCCTTCTCCTCCTCCGCCGTCGGATAGCCGACGGAGATGCGCATCATGAACCGGTCGAGCTGCGCCTCGGGCAGCGGAAACGTCCCCTGGTTCTCGATCGGGTTCTGGGTGGCAATAACGAGAAAAGGCGCCTCCAGCGGGTACGTATCCCCGTCGATCGTCACCTGGCGCTCTTCCATGCACTCGAGCAGGCTCGATTGCGTGCGCGGAGTGGCGCGGTTCAGTTCGTCGGCAAGCAGAATATTCGTGAATACCGGACCTTTGCGGAGCTCAAAGCGGCCGGACCGCTGGTTATAAAAGTTGATGCCCGTAATGTCGGAGGGAAGCAGATCCGCGGTGAATTGAACTCTCTTGAACTCGCAATCCAGCGTCTTCGACATCGACTTGGCGAGCAGCGTCTTGCCGGTCCCCGGCGCATCCTCCAAAATGACGTGGCCGGACGCGAGAAGGGCGATCAGCAGATGCTCCACGACATCGGATTTTCCAACGACCGCCGCGGCAATCCGCTCCGCAATGGCAGCCGCCTGATCGTTCGCTTCTTGGTTCGTGATCATCTTGCAGCCTCCGTCTCCCGAAATGAATAAGCTACGCTTCATGCGGGGAATTCCGCAAATTGCTTTTTGCGCCAAATCCATTTATAGCGCTTTCATTCCTGCGAGTTCTGTCGAAGATGCAAGGCGCGCTTTGTGCGGACTCTCGGTCTGAATTACTTATATTTTACTGGGATGCCAATCAAATGACAAATCGATGCGGGATCGATACGTTGACGATGATGGGGCTTGAACGTACGGACGAAACGGAAGAACCCGGAATGCGCCTATAATGCAAACGCAAAAAAAAGGCTGCTCCGTCCGTTGGGGGAGCAACCTTTGAATGGGGGTTCGTTTGGCGGCTTAGCCGACGGCTTCCACAGGCCGGCCGGCAGCGGCGATGCGCTCCTGCATTTCGGGTTGCGGGACCGCGGAATCGGCCCACGCATCCGGCGCAAGGCCATAAGGCAGGCACATCGGCGTTCCCGACCTCGGGTCGGGGATGACGTCGGCGTCGATGCCGAATACGACGCGAAGCATTTCCGGCGTCATGACTTCTTCCGGTTTACCCTCGTAGAGCACTGCTCCCTGCTTGAGCGCGACGAGGTGATGCGCGTAGCGGGCGGCATGATTGAGGTCGTGCACAACCATAATAATCGTGCGCTTCTGCTCTCGGTTCAGCTTCTCGAGCAGCATCATGACTTCGATCTGGTGCGCCATATCGAGAAACGTCGTCGGTTCGTCCAGCAGCAGAACGTCCGTGCCCTGAGCGAGTGCCATCGCGATCCAGGCGCGCTGCCGCTGGCCGCCGGACAGCTGGTCGGCGGCGCGTTCACTGAAGGCCGTCATGTTGGTCGCCTGCAGCGCCCAGTCTACCATCTTCCAATCTTCCGCGGTCAGCGTGCCTAATCCTTTCTGATGGGGATAGCGGCCGAAGGATACCAACTCGCGAACCGTCAGTCCCTCGGGAGCGGTCGGATTCTGCGGAAGAATGGCCAGCTGCTTCGCCACTTCTTTGGTCGGCTGGCGGTGAATCAGCTTGCCGTCCAGATAGACGCCGCCGCCAAGCGGGTTCAGAATCCGCGCCATCGCCTTCAGAATCGTCGATTTCCCCGAGCCGTTGGAGCCGACAAGAGCGGTGATTTTTCCGTCCGGAACAAGCAAATTCAGTTCCTCCACAATGCGTCTGTTTCCATAACCCAGAGACAACTGTTTTGCGCTTAACCGCGACATGGAAAAATCCACTCCTCCGCTAAAACGTTTATAAATGAAAACAATTCTCATTCTTCATGCGTTACAAAAAAATGATAATCGTTCTCACCTTCTATGTCAATCGTTATTTTTATCGACAAGCCGGCTTCGGTTCAGCAGCTCGGAAACGGTCACGAACCGGTAGCCCTCGTCCGTCAGCTTCGGCAAAATGCGGGCCAGCGCGTCGACGGTTTGCGTAGGTCCATGTACATAGTCGTGCATCAAAATGATGTCTCCGTTGCGGATATGTCCAAGCACCGTCTTTACGATCCGGTTGACCCCGGGCCGCGACCAATCGTGCGTATCCTGATGCCACGACCACATGATCGTCTGCAGCCCTTCCCGCTTGATCACTTCCAGCACGTGCGGATCGAACACGCCTTCCGGAGGGCGAAACAGCTGCGGAGCCTGTCCGGTCGCCGCGGCAACCGCCTCCTGAGTCGCCACAATTTCCTCGCGGATCCGGCCGGAAGGAACGGAACGCCGGAGCACGAGATGCGAGAACGTATGGTTGGCCACCTCATGTCCCTCAAGCGCTTCGCGGCGCACGATGTCCGGATGCTGAACCGCTTTTTTGCCCATCACAAAAAAAGTCGCCCGGGCGCCGTACCGTTTCAGCAACTCCAAAATGCGCGGAGTATCCTCCGGGTCCGGTCCGTCGTCGAACGTCAGCGCCACGAGCTTCTCGTTTCCGGGCACTTCCCACACGACTTCGCCCCGCGATTCATAATACGCCCGGTTGTAAGGAGCCTCGGCGGCGGCGAAAGGCAAACCCGAGCCCGTCGAAAACAGCAGCGCCGCCAAAACGGCAAGCGCGGCGGCCATCCGATAAGCGCGCAAGTTGAATTCCCCTTTCAGGAAGGATTTTGGGGTTGCTCCGGCATGTACGAAAAAGGGGCCGAGCGCATGGCGCTTAAGCCCCCCGTTACACGATCAGAACCCTTTGTATTGAGGCTCTTCGTTTTCCAATTGCTGAACGCGCGTCTCCACTTGCTGCACGATTTGCTGCGTTTGGGCAGCCGCGTTGGTAAACAGCGTTTTGGCTTCCTGATTCTGCGTGCCGAGAGCGAATTGCTCCAGGCTGGCTTGGGCGCTCTTCAGCGAGGCGAGACAGGTTTTGACTTGGGATGCGATCGTCATGTTCTTTCCTCCTTCGAATTAATCAAAGCGCGCGAACGCTTCGCGGCTATCCGCGAACATAGGCGGCTCCTGCATAGCGAAACCCTCATTCATGTTTCCTAAAGGAGCCGATCTTCATACGTTTTCGGGCAGGTAATATTTGTTATCGTAAAAATCCCGTTTGGTGGCATCCTCAAAAAGGAGATTCAGCCGTCATAAGGGGGACTGAGGACCATCGGAAACAGCAAAACGAAAAAGCTGACCCCTGTCCAGCGCGAATATCAAATATTGGCCTGGAAGCACGAGCCTTCCCGAAAGGTTCTGCGCAATTCGGCGCGGGCTTTCGTGGTAGGCGGATCGATCTGCTTACTGGGACAATGTATTCAGCAGGCGCTTGTGCATTGGGGCGGCTGGGACGAGAAAAAAGCCGGAGATCCGACCGTCGCCATCCTGATTATATTGTCGGTGCTGCTGACCAGCCTGGGCGTATACGACAAGTTCGGCCAATGGGCCGGAGCCGGCTCGGCCGTACCCGTCACCGGCTTCGCCAACTCGATGGCGTCCGCGGCGATCGAGAGCCGGAGCGAAGGTCTTGTGCTGGGCGTAGGGAACAATATGTTTAAGCTGGCCGGCTGCGTGATCGTCTTCGGGACGACCGCCGCCTTTGTGGTGGCCATCATACGACTGTTGGTGTGCGGAGGCTGAACGGCATGCTAAAGGGACACCAAAGCTGGAAATTTCACCGGAAGCCGGTCATTGCGGGGACGGCGACGGTCGTCGGACCTTTCGAAGGAAGGGGGCCGCTCGCCAACGACTTCGACATCGTGCACGGCGACTCGCTCGTCGGCCAGGACAGTTGGGAACAGGCGGAGCAAACCTATCTCGAGGAAGCCGCCAAGCTGGCCATTCGGAACGCCGGCCTCACCAATGACCAAGTTCAGTTCTACGTGGGCGGGGACCTGATGAACCAAATCACAAGCTCGAGCTATACCGCGCGCACGCTCACGATTCCTTATCTCGGCGTGTTCGGGGCGTGCTCGACCTCGATGGAAAGCTTGGCGGTCGCTTCGTACCTTGTCAGCACCGGAGGCGCAAAATACGCGCTGGCGGCCACCTGCAGCCATAACTCCAGCAGCGAGAAGCAGTTCCGCTATCCGACCGAATACGGCTCGCAGAAGCCGCCGACCGCCCAGTACACCGTGACGGGCGCCGGCGCGGCGGTCGTCGCCGAGGCCGGCGCAGGTCCCGTCGTCGCGGCGGCGACGATCGGGCGCATCGTCGATATGGGCATCAAGGACCCGTTCAACATGGGGGCGGCGATGGCGCCGGCGGCGGTCGATACGATTACGGCCCACTTCCGGGATCTCGGCGTCGGACCGGATCACTACGATCTGATCGTGACGGGCGACTTGGCCAAGGTCGGCTACGAGATCGCCTGCGATCTTTTCGAAAAGCACCGGATTCCGATGCACAAAACCCGATTCCGCGATTGCGGGATGATGATTTACGATTACGGCAAGCAGATGGTTCAAGCCGGGGGAAGCGGCTGCGCTTGCTCCGCGGTCGTCACCTACGGGCATATTCTCAAAAAGCTGCGCAAACAGGAGCTGCGGCGCGTTCTGGTCGTGGCGACCGGCGCCCTGCTGTCCCCGCTGGCGGTGCAGCAGGGAGAATCGATTCCCTGCATCGCGCACGCGGTGGCGATCGAAGCGCCTCAAGCGGCGGCAGACTGAGCCGAAAGGGGGATAACGGTGCCGAATAACTACGAAATCGTCTGGCGCTCTTTAGGCGCGATGGCCATGCTGTTTCTCATGACGAGAATTTTGGGCAAAAAACAAATCTCGCAGCTGACGTTCTTCGAATACGTGCTCGGCATCATTCTCGGCGAGTTGGCCGGCTTCATCTCCACCGACGTCGAAGCCAACTTTCTTCACGGAACCATCGCCATGCTCGTCTGGTTTACCGTACCCTTTGTGTTCGAACTGCTTACGCTGCACAGCAAAGGGCTGCGGCGTTTGTTCGAAGGCAAGGGCCGCGTCGTGATCAAAGACGGCAAAATTATGGAAGACAACCTGAAAAAAGAACGGCTTACGGCGGACGAAATGCTGGAGCAGCTCAGGACGAAAAGCGTGTTTAACGTAGCCGATGTCGAGTTCGCCGTGATGGAGACCAACGGAGAGCTCAGCGTTTTGCTGAAGAAGGACAAGCAGCCGGTTACGGCCAGCCAGCTCGGCCTCCGCACCGTCAATGAGGTCGAGCCGCAAACCGTGATTATGGACGGCAAAATCCAGGACGAGCCGCTGGCCACGCTTCAGCTTAGCCGGGAATGGCTCATGACGGAGCTGGAGAAAATCGGGGTCACGCTCGACAATGTGTTCCTTGGTCAGGTCGACGCGTACCAGCAGCTTTATGTCGATCTGTACGACGACAAGATAAGGGTGCCGGCCCCTCAGGGCAAGGCGCTGCTGCTGTCCACGCTGAAAAAGGTTCAGGCGGATCTCGAGCTGTTCGCCTCGGCCACGCGCGACCCGGCCGCCAAAACGATGTACGGGCAAAATGCCAAAGCGCTTGCGGGCGTCATCGAAAATGTGAAGCCGATGCTTCAAAGCTGACCCCCTTGCGCTCTTTTTTCGCTGCTTGGCAAAGAGGGGCCTTTACTTGGCGGGTTCATAAATTTCATGGACGATGTCCTCGAAATCCGGCTCCTCCACCAGCACATCGTCCACTTCCCCCCATTCGCCGAGGGCGCGCAGCACGTCCAAGACGCGGGTTTCGGTGCGGTTGCAGCTGACCGTCAGTTCCCGTTCCCGCCTGCCGGCGATCCGGAACGGCCGCGGCTGCGACGCCCACAGCTCCGCATCGGGCAGCTTCGGTTCCCGGCGGTAGACAACGCGGATCAAGGTCGGCATGCCGATGCGCCCGCGCAGCTGCGCCATGCCGCCGTCGAAGATCAGCTCCCCGCGGTTGATGACGATCACACGGCGGCACAGCTGCTCGATGTCGTTCATGTCGTGCGTCGTCAGCAGCACCGTTTTGCCCAAATGCTCGTTCAAAAACTTCAGATGCGCCCGGATCTGGCGCTTGGCGCCGGCATCCATACCGATCGTCGGCTCGTCGAGCACGAGCAGCTCCGGATCGTGGAGCAGCGCGGCGGCCAGATCGCCCCTCATCCGCTGGCCGAGCGACAGCTTGCGCACCGGCGTGTCCCAGAAATCGCGGAACGAAAGCGCTTCGTTCAGCAGGTCCAGTTGCCTTTCCTTCTCGCTGCGGGTCAGCCGGAACATCGCCGCCAGGATGGCGAAGCTGTCTTTGAGCGGCAAATCCCACCAGAGCTGCGTCCTTTGACCGAAAACGACGCCGATGCGTCTGGCGACCTGTCTTCTCTCCCGCTGCGGGCTCCGCCCGAATACCAGCACTTCGCCTTCGCTTGGGTGCAGGATGCCGCACAGCATTTTGATCGTGGTCGATTTGCCCGCTCCGTTCGGTCCGATAAAGCCGACGAATTCGCCCTGCTCCACGGCAAAATCGAGACGCTTGACCGCCTGCACCGTCCGCTTCTCCCGGGAAAGCAGCGAACGGACGGCGCCGAATCGGCCCTTGTGCGGCACCGAAGTCCGGAACGTTTTGGCGAGCCCTTTCACTTCCAGTATGTGCATGCCTGTACCTCCTATCCCTTTTGCATATGACTCCCGCTTTTTTGAGCCATGGCGCTTATAACGTTACGTTCCCGTGCTTTGATATTTGGTGACGCCGATTCTCCACAACCATAGGGCGGCCGCCAGCGACAAAGCCGCGACGGCGCCGGTCAGCGGCAGCGTCCATCCGCCCCATTCCCCCTTCACGATGTGCATCGCCGGCACGTAGTTGATGAACCCGAACGGGATGACCGCAAGCAGCAGCGTCCGCAGCCAATCGGGAAACAAACTGAGCGGCAGCTGGCAGGCGGTCGTCGTCGCATTGTCCGTCAGCACCGACAGATCCTCCACCCGCGTAATCCAAAAGCCGATCGCCGCGGTCGCAAGGCCGACGGAGAACATAATGACGGTGCCGGTCGCCAGGATGAACAGCGTCTGCGGCAGAATCCACGGCGTGACCCGGCCTTCGCTTAACAGGCGGGCGATGCATACGCCGAGCACGGTCAAGCTTTGCAGCAGCTCGCCTCCGACCATCCGCGTCCGGGACGTGATGACGGCGAGCAGCAGCGGCATCGGCCGCAGCAGCAGCTGGTCGAGCTGCCCGTTCACCAGGTAAGGCTCGAAGTTGTTGATGGCCGACCCGAACGCCCGGTACACGTACTTGGCCGTCATCAGAACGCCGTACAGGTAGCCGATTTCCCATACGCTCCAGCCCTTGATCGACCCGAACGCGTTCAGCACGACGGCCAGGCCGAGAAATTCCGCGACCGTTACGACCGAAGCCAGCATCGTCATCAGCACGAAGTTCAGACGGTACTGCATTCTCGCTTTGACGTTCATTTTGTATAAAAGCCAGCAGATGCCCATCCACGTCATCCGCCCTGCACCTCCACTTTGCGCCTGACCAGCTTTGTCGCCGCAAGCGCCCCGGCCGTAAGCAGAAGGCACCAGAGGAACGGAACGAGCAGCGTGTCCGGCCCGGCTTTGCCCATATAAAGTCCGGCCGGAACAGAGTGAAAGATCGGGTAGGGCGAAGCGCGGGCGACCGCCTGCAGCCAGTCCGGCATCCATTGAAGCGGCATCAGAAACCCGGACAGCACGAAATTCAGCGAATAGTTCAGCAAATGAAACCAGCGTCCTTCGACCGTCCACAGCGACGCTACGCCGATTCCGTAGCCGATGCACAAGGCGGAATAGACCGCCATCAGCAGCGCCGCGGCCGTCCATAGCCAGACGGCGGGTTCCCGGGGAGCCGCAAGTCCGAACATCCAATCGTAGATGAAGAACAGCGGAAGCGCGGTGAATATCGCGTTATAGGCGATCGAGCCCGCCTCCCTCCCGGCGGCGAAGACGAACAGATGGACCGGACGGGCGAGGTCGAGCGCGATCTGCCCCGTCCGTACCCGTTCTTCCAGCCCGAGTCCGTATTGGGTAAACGTCAGCCAGAGGATCACCTGGTTGAAGGCGATATATCGGACCATGCCTTCGGTGCCGTACTCGCCCAGGGGATCCTGTTCGCCGATGCCTTGCCAGATCGCCACGTAGATCATGCCGAAAATCACGCTGGCCGCCGTTCTTACCGCATGGGAAGCGGAGTATTGAAGCCGGCTTCGGACCATGCTTTTGGCCAGTACCCACAGAACCAAAGGGATTCCTCCTTCGTTGTGCAGTCTAAAGCTCCCGCGCGATGAGCAAAAAAATCTTACCAAAGTTGGCGAAAAAGACTAGACTTTTCTTTATCTTCATGTTATTCTAATATTATAGATGGCGAGGATATATGGTTTTAGCCCTCAGTTGAGTTGCTGAGCCTCTGCTTAAAGTCTGTCAAAAATCCGCATACGCGGCTTTTTTTATTTTTCCGGACGTATGTTCTGGCCTTACCAGTCGGAACTTAGCTAACCGAATCAAAAAGCTAGCGCAACCTAACCCGAAGCGGCGTTCGGGGACGGCTGCGCAAGCTTTTTTCTGAGACCGACTTATTTGCCACCTTTTTTTGAAGGTCATGTTCGGGACGGCTTCGGAGCCGTCTTCGTCGGGGCACGATCCGGCAATGAGCGAACCCGCGTTCAAACGGGCAACCTACGCTGCCGTTGGGCTTGAAGACGGGAACGGACGGGGACTCCCCGCTTCGAGGCCCGTTCGCAACGGAAGTTCCGTTCGGAGGAAGCCGCCCCGGCCCCGAGCCGCGGCGTGCAGCCGTCAAGTAGCCCGTCCAGTACCCTTCTTTGCCGCCAACCTCGCTGCTAACCCGCCATGTAGTCCGCCCAGTACCCTTCTTTGCCGCCAACCCCAAGGCTAACCCGCCATGTAGTCCGTCCAGTACCCTTCTTTGCCGCCAACCCCGAGGCTAACCCGTCATGTAGTCCGCCCAGTACCCTTCTTTGCTGCCAACCCCGAAGCCAACCCGCCATGTAGTCCACCCAGTACCCTTCTTTGCTGCCAGCCCCGAAGCCAACCCGTCATGTAGTCCACCCAGTACCCTTCTTTGCCGCCAACCCCGAAGCTAACCCGCCATGTAGTCCGCCCATTACCCTTCTTTGCCGCCAACCCCGAGGCTAACCCGCCATGTAGTCCGCCTAGTATCTCTCATTGCCCCCGAGCGGCAGCTATATTGGATTTTGTGCAGGATGCCGACTCCTTTCGCCCTTTTCCGGGCCGTATGTTGGATTTTATTCAATGAAAGAACCCGAGAGCCTTGCCAATTCGGCTTCTACGGGTTAAATGACAGGATATATCCAACATAGACCGGCTGCCGGCGCCTGAGCGGTGAATTTGATTGGATTTTTTCTAATATAGACGCATAGCCGAAGTTGCGGAATGGCCACAGTTGACCACAGTTGCAATTATAACCACGGTAACGATATAACCGAAGCTTCGATTACAGCCGTGGTTGCGATGAACAAACGACAGCCGCTTCGTCTTCCCGGCCAACTTCGGCCGCTGCCGGCTTGCCGTTCCCGATTTTCGTTTCGGATACAACGCGATTCTTGGAAAGGGGCATCCCAAGTTCGACGGAGCGTCTGGAAATGCTTGTTCGTTAAAAGGCCGGCCGTCGTTTTTGCCCTATAACGATTCTGCCAATAAGTCTGCCATAGGCGTTTGAATTTTATCTGAAAATTCAGATTTATACCCCTCGTTATATGAATTTATCCCTTTCAATCTTCCATCATTTGACAGAAAATAGAATCGAAGGAGGTGGTGAAGAAAGAGATTTATAGTTTTGGTGAATTCATTAAATATCGAAGGAGGAAAAGTAATGAACGTTCGGGCCCTTCTGCGGTTTCGTGCTTCCGTGTCGTTGCTCCTTATGGCTTCATTGATTTTTTCCATTCTATCGTTTCAGGAAAAGACGGCTTCGGCTGCCGGCGAATCCAACTACAAGATCATAGGGTACTACCCTTCCTGGGGCGCGTACGGCCGGGCCTATCACGTATGGGATATCGACGCATCCAAGGTGACCCATATCAACTACGCGTTCGCGGACATTTGCTGGAACGGCATTCACGGCAATCCCCACCCGACGGGACCGAATCCGCAAACGTGGACCTGTCAGGACGAGAACGGAACGATTCAGGTTCCTAACGGTTCGATCGTGCTCGGAGACCCGTGGATCGACGCGCAGCAAACCAACCCGGGAGACTCGTGGAGCGATCCGATCCGCGGGAATCTCAAGCAGCTTATTCTGCTGAAGCAGGCCAACCCCCATCTGAAAACGATCATCTCCGTCGGCGGGTGGTCGTGGTCCAACCGCTTCTCCGACACCGCCGCCACCCAGCAGACGCGGGAGAATTTCGCGAATTCGGCCGTGAACTTTTTGCGGAAATATCAATTCGACGGCATCGACCTGGACTGGGAATACCCGGTCAGCGGCGGCTTGCCGGGGAACGGCTACCGCCCGGAGGACAAGCGGAATTACACGCTGCTGCTGCAGGAGGTGCGCAATAAGCTGGATGCGGCCGGGGCGCAGGACGGAAAGCATTATTTGCTTACCATCGCCGCGGGAGCCGGCCCGTCCTTCAGGCAAAACACCGAATTGGCCAATATTGCCGGCATCGTCGATTGGATCAACATCATGACCTACGATTTCAACGGAGGGTGGCAGAGCATAAGCGCCCACAACGCCCCGCTTTACTACGACCCGGCGGCTTCCGCGGCAGGCGTGCCCGATGCGCAGGACTTCAACGGGGCGGCAGCCGTGCAGGGCTTTCTGGACGCCGGCGTGCCGGCAGCCAAAATCGTTATGGGCGTTCCGTTCTACGGCAGGGGCTGGAGCGGCTGCGCCAACGCGAACAACGGGCAATACCGAAGCTGCACGGGAACGCCTCCGGGCACATGGGAAAGCGGCGTTTTCGATTTTACCGACCTCCAGAACAACTACATCAACAAGAACGGCTATACCCGGTATTGGAACGACACGGCCAAGGTGCCCTATTTGTACAACCCGGCGAACGGCAATTTCATTTCGTATGACGATACCGAGTCTCTGGGCCACAAAACCGCCTTTATCCATTCGAGAAGCTTGGGCGGCGCGATGTTCTGGGAATTCAGCGGCGACCGGAACCGGACGCTTCTGAACAAGCTGAGCGGCGACCTGCTGGGCGGAGGCGGCGGTAACCCCGATCCGGGCGGAGACACGACGGCGCCGACCGCTCCGGCGAACCTTCGCGTAACGGGCAAAACGTCGACCAGCGTCAGCCTGGCCTGGAACGCGTCATCGGACAACGTGGGCGTCACGGGCTATATCGTCAAGTACGGCGGCAGCAGCGTGAACGTGACCGGAACGACGGCGACGGTCGCCGGACTTGCCCCGGGAACGAGCTATACGTTCACGGTGCAGGCGAAAGATGCGGCGGGCAATATTTCGCCGGCAAGCAACGCGGTGACGGCGACGACGGACGCCGCGACAGGCGTGCAGCCGTGGGCGCCGGGCGTCGCCTACAGCGTTAACGATCAGGTCACGTATAACGGCGTCGTATACCGCTGCATTCAGGCGCATACGTCGCTGACAGGGTGGGAGCCGCCCAACGTTCCGGCGTTGTGGCAGCCGGTCTGATCGAGCGGCCTTGCTTCGGCTTTCCTAGCCGAAGCAAGGCAACCCGGCGGAATCGGAACGCGATGCCTTGATGACTTGCTCCAAACGGATCAACGTTTAAGGAGGAGAAACGGATGAAACGCGTTTTCGCCATCGTGCTTTCCTTTGTTCTTCTAGGTTCATGGTTTCTGACCCGGCTGCAATTGCCGGCGGCCCAAGCGGCGGCCCTTCCAAGCAAAATCCTGACCGGATACTGGCACAACTTCGATAACGGGTCCGGTTCGATCCGCCTGCGGAACGTATCGGCGAATTTCGACGTCATCAACATTGCCTTTGCGGAGCCTGCCTCCAGCGGAAACGGAAGCATGGCTTTTGCCCCCTTTAATGCTACGGTTCAGCAGTTCCGGGACGATGTCGCCTATTTGCAAAGCCAAGGCAAAAAGGTGCTCATCTCCATCGGGGGCGCCAACGGGACGGTCGAGCTGACGGATGCGGCCAAAAAGCAGCAGTTCGTCAATTCGATGATTCAAATCATCGAAACGTACGGATTCGACGGAATGGACATCGATCTGGAAGGAAGCTCGCTTTCCCTGAATCCGGGAGATTCGGATTTCCGCAATCCGACCACGCCGAAAATCGTGAACCTGATCGACGGCACGCGGCAGATCATCCAGCACTTCGGCCAGGATTTCATGCTGACGATGGCGCCGGAAACGGCCTATGTGCAGGGAGGCATGTCGGCATACGGCGGACCATGGGGGGCGTATTTGCCGGTCATTTACGCGCTGCGGGATCAGTTGGACGTCATTCACGTCCAGCATTACAACTCCGGCCCTTTGACCGGGCTTGACGGACGCAATTACGCGCAGGGAACGGCGGATTTCCACGTGGCTATGGCGGAAATGCTGCTGCAAGGCTTCCCGGTGGCCGGAAGCGCAAGCAACACGTTCCCCGCGCTCAGGCCGGATCAGGTTGCGATCGGACTGCCGGCGTCGCCGCAAGCGGCCAGCGGCGGGTATACCGCTCCCGCCGAAGTGCAGAAAGCGCTGGATTACTTGATCAAAGGACAATCCTTCGGCGGCGCCTATACGCTGCGCAAGCCGTCAGGGTATCCGGCGCTGCGCGGATTGATGACCTGGTCCATCAATTGGGACCAGTACAGCGGCTTTCAGTTTTCCAACAGCCACCGGGCTTATCTCAACAATCTGGGCGGAGGCGGCGGAAACCCCGATCCGGGCGGAGACACGACGGCGCCGACCGCTCCGACGAACCTTCGCGTGACGGGCAAAACGTCGACCAGCGTCAGCCTGGCCTGGAACGCGTCATCGGACAACGTGGGCGTCACGGGCTATATCGTCAAGTACGGCGGCAGCAGCGTGAACGTGACCGGAACGACGGCGACGGTCGCCGGACTTGCCCCGGGAACGAGCTATACGTTCACGGTGCAGGCGAAAGATGCGGCGGGCAATATTTCGCCGGCAAGCAACGCGGTGACGGCGACGACGGACGCCGCGACAGGCGTGCAGCCGTGGGCGCCGGGCGTCGCCTACAGCGTTAACGATCAGGTCACGTATAACGGCGTCGTATACCGCTGCATTCAGGCGCATACGTCGCTGACGGGATGGGAACCGCCCAACGTTCCGGCGTTGTGGCAGCCGGTCTGATAAAGCGGCCTTGCTTCGGCGTTCCTAGCCGAAGCAAGGCTCATTCTATTATGCAAACCGGGAAGGCTTGCCGGCTTCTGATATGCCGGTTCAGCCTTTTTTGGCTTTTGTAACCTTCAGATCGCAAATTCTGCCGTAGCCTCGCGCCAGCTTCACGATCCTGCGCAGCATGGACGGATCGTCCAGCAGAACGAACGGCCGCGGGTCGGGCCGAGTATTCACCTCGAGAATCCAGCTTCTCAGCTTCCCGTCCACCGCAATATCGAGCCCCAGCTCGTTCATTCGCGGATAGGACCGGGCAAATTGCTTCGCCGTCAGCCTCGCCAGCCTGGCGAAGCCGCGGATCAGCCGTTCGGTCTGCCGCCTGCCCGCCTGGCTGACCAGCACCTCGCGAGCGGAACGGATGCTGCCTCCCTGGCTTCCGTTCGTCACGGCTTTGCGGGGATGGGCAACGCGGGCCAGCATACCCGTCACCTCCCACTTGCGGACGCGGTTCCGCTGGATCACGACCCGAAAATCGACCGGCCTTCCCGATATCCGTATAACGCGTATGCCCCGCTGCGCCAAGTACGGCCTCTTCCCCTTGCGCCGGACGATCCAGCGAAACGCCTGGCCGCTCGTCGCAAACCGCGCAACCCTCGTGCCGGCCTGCACGGCAACGCCCTCGCTTCTCTTGCGCTCCGCGCGCATAACGCCGATTCCGCACGATCCGTTCACCGGCTTGACATAGACGAGGCCGTAACGTTTCAGCATTCGCTCAAACGCGCATCTGTCCAACCGCCTCGTATCGGGAATATGAGCTTTAAGCGCAGCCGAGCCTTTGATGATCCGGGTTTTCGTCCATTTGTCCGTTATCGTTCTGCGTCTGCTCCTCATCGCCGCTCCTCCCTCGGCTCGCTCCGATCCGGTCTGCGAAGCCTTTACCCTACCCTATGGGATTTTTCCCCGAAAGGAAGTGCGCATGCCCACTGCAGCCGGGACGGCGAACCATCCCGACGCAGGCACATACACTGGGAGAAGACGATAAACGGTCTAGTTGAACCGCCGGAGGGAATTGAATGCTGAACAGCGGGCAATTGCAGCGCAAACTGGAGCGAACGCTGCTCGCCTTTCCATGGTACGGTCGGCTGCTCGGACATACGCGGGCGGCTACCGCGCTCTCCGAACTGCCGCTTCTGACGGCCGAAACGCTGGAACGGTTCTATTACGCGCCCGGCAATCCGCTGGAACGGCAGCCGAACCTTCATGCGTACAGAACGTCGGGCACCAGCAGCGGATATCGGAAAACGATTTATTATTCCGACGAGGACGAAAGGCGTTACGCGGAAATCAAATCCGACATCTTTGCCCGATTTTTGCGCGCAGGCGAAGAAGTCGGGCTTGGCAGCCTGCGCACGGCATTGTCCGATATGGGCACGGGCCATGCCGCCGATACGGCGGCAGACGTGTTCGCGCGCATCGGCCTGCAGGCCGAATCGGTGTCGTTTCGGCTTCCGGTCGAACGCCATCTCGAGCGGCTGGAAGCGGTACGGCCGCATGTCTTGTATACGATGCCGTCCATTCTTGACCGACTGCTGGCGGCGGCGGAACGCCCAAGCCGCCTTGGCATCCGCAAAGTCATTCTCGTCGGCGAGCCCGCTCCCCCCGCATGGCGGGAGCAAGCCGCGTTGCGGCTCGGGATTCGAACGGAAGACATTATGGATACGTACGGCTCGATCGAAATCGGCACCATCGCTTACTTCTCCCATGCGCACGGCCGTTATCTGTTTGCCGAAGGCATCGAAGCGGAAGGATGGCGGCCTTCGGCCGAGCCGGATTTCCGGGGCTCCGCCGGTCTTGAGTCCCTGTCCGGCGCGGGGGACGGGCTGGAGGAAGACGAATGCGTGCTGGTGCTGACCTCGCTTGCGCGCGATATGTTTCCCGCCCTGCGTTACGTGACGTACGATGTCGTGCGCGATTTTCGCCCGATCCGGGTGAACGGGAGCTGGCGCCCGAGCTTTCGGGCGCTTGTCAAACGGCTCGGGCCGGAGCTGAAGCACGGAGAGAAGATCAGCGTGTACGATATCGAAGACGTGGTATACCGCCATGCGGAGCCTTCGGCTGCCGTCCGCGTGCACGTCGCGGACAACAAGCTGCGGGTGCGCATCGTCGGCGGCATAGGCGACCTCGGGCGGCTGGCAGCCATCGAGCGGGAGCTTGCGAACCGCATCCCCGAGATCGGGGCGATGATCCGGGGCGGATTGCTGGAAGCGCTGAAGGTGGAATACGTGCCGCAGGATGACGGGACGGCCGCCTGGGCGGACGGCGGGATCAAACGCAAGAAGATCTATTACGATTGAGGTGCCGCCAATGAACGCCTTGGACGGACTGCTTTCCGCCATTGGCCGGACGCCGCTCGTCCGGCTGGCGCGCATGTTCGCGGACGCGCCTTTCCGGGTGTACGCCAAGCTGGAGATGATGAATCCCGGCGGCAGCGCCAAAGACCGGCCGGCTCTGCGCATGATCCGCGACGCCATCGACCGCGGCCAGATCGGCCCCCGAACGACCGTCATCGAATCGAGCTCGGGCAACTTGGCGATCAGTCTCGCTCTCATCTGCAAGTTCTACGGGCTGCGGTTCGTCTGCGTCGTGGACCCGCGAACCACCTCCGCGCACCTTAGGACGCTTCGCAGCCTTGGCGCGGGCATCGAGACGGTTCGCGAGCCCGATCCGCTGACAGGCGAATATTTGCCCGCCCGCATCAAGCGGATTCGCGAGCTGCAAGAGGAGCTCGGCGATTGCTGCTGGCCCAACCAGTATGCCAATCCGGCCAACTATTTGGCGCACTACGGCTCGACGATGCCGGAGATTTTGCGGGAATTGGACCGCATCGACTATTTGTTCTGCGGCGTGAGCACGTTCGGAACGCTCCGGGGCTGCGCGGAACGGTTGCGCGACGAGGGCCTGAGCACGCGCGTCGTCGCGGTGGATGCCGCCGGGAGCTCGATCTTCGAAAGCGGCGGCTCGGCCGTGCGCCGCCTGCCCGGTCTGGACGCGGCAATCGTACCGCCGCTGTGCCGACGGGAACTGGCCGACCGCGTCGTCCACGTGACCGACCTCGACTGCGTCGCGGGCTGCCGCGAGCTGCGCGACACGGAGGCGATTCTCGCCGGCGCGTCGTCGGGCGGCGTCGTGACGGCGATCCGCCGGATGCAGGCCGACATTCCGGCGGATTCGGTCTGCGTCGCCATTCTCCCGGACCGGGGCGACCGGTATTTGGACACCGTATACGACGACAAGTGGGTGTCCGCTCTGCCCGGAGCGTCCGCGGAGGGGCTTGTCCGATGATCTATTTGAACGACCGGGACATCCGGCAGCTCGGCATCGATTGGCCGAAGCTGGTCGAAACCGTCGAGCATGTTGCCGCGCTATTGCAAACCCGCGAAACGGTTCAGCCGCTCAAGCCATATTTGCGCTTTGGCGATCCGGCCAACCGCATCATCGCCATGCCGGCTTACGTCGGAGGCAACCTGCGGGCGTGCGGCATCAAGTGGATCGCGAGCTTTCCGGGCAACCGCTTGCGCGGATTGCCCCGCGCGCACAATACGATCGTGCTGAACGATCCGGGTACCGGAATGCCGCTCGCCATTTTTCAAAGCGGGCTTCTCAACGCGCTGCGAACGGCCGCCGTCAGCGGCGCCATGCTCCAAAGCTGGCTGAAGCGGCGGCCGGGGCGGAACGTGACAGCCGGCATCGTCGGATGGGGGCCGATCGGCAGGGCCCACTTGTCCATGCTGAAGGCGCTGCTTGCGGATCGGCTCGAATGGACGCTGCTGTTCGACGCGGGCGGAATCGATCCCGCTTCCGTGCCGGACAACGTCCGCGGATCGGTCTCGATCGCGACCGATTGGCGGGAGACGTACCGACACGCCGACGTCTTCATCACCTGCACGACCGCATCGGAGCGATATATTGACGAACCCCCTCCCCCCGGAACTCTGCTCTTGAACGTATCGCTCCGCGATTATATGCCGCACAGCGTCCGGTCGCTGAATGCCGTCGTCGTCGACGATTGGCGGGAAGTGTGCCGGGAAAACACCGATATCGAGCGGCTGCATCTGGCCTTTGGCTTAAGCGAGCGGGACGCCGTTACGCTGAAGCAGGCGATTCACGAAAACGGGCTTGACCGGTTTCCGGAGGACGAACCCGTGTTTTTCAACCCGATGGGCATGGCCGCCTTCGATATCGGCATCGCGCACCGCTATTACAAGTTGGCGCTGCGGGACCACGCCGGACTGCCGCTGGAACCGTAAATCCCAAGTCCGCCGGCGCCGAACAGCCCGCCCATGCGGCCGAAGCCGCCTTCGCTCTCCGCGAGCGGGGCGGCTTCGTTTTCGGGGCGAACGCTTCAGGCGTTCAAATCCTTTTTGCGGAAGATGGCGACGGACAACCGGTACGAAACCAGCAGCAGCGCAAGGCTGCCGATCGGCGGCAGCACCGTCAGCGCCGTCCCGCCGTCAATGGCCCCGCCTCCGTCAAAATGATCCCGCATAACGTCGCTGAACCCGACTATGGTCACCGTCGCCAGAAACAGGACGACATACACGACGAACTGCGCTCCCTTTTGCCCAAACCAGTAATAAAACGGATAATACAGGGAGAAGAAGAAGAAATCGATCGTCAAGCCGATCGACACGTGAGCGAGCGACCAATCCGTTTCCCTTGCGAGCACATACCGATTGATCAGGTTCGCCGCTGCGCCCAAAGCGAGTCCCAACGCCACGTAATAGAACAGGCAAACGTATTTGGCGAGAACGATCTGCTCCCGGCGCACCGGGAGGCTGCCGACAAGCAGCTCGCTTTTGGAGCGGAGCTCGAGATTGGAAGCGAACGTCATCAGCATCATCGCCGGGAGCGTCGCCAGAAGAACCGTCGAATAGGCCGTCTCGAAGAAAACGCCGAAAACAAGCACGTACAATACGGCAAACAGATGGTAATAGCTTAGAACGAAAAGCTCCTTGCGCACCAGATTAATCATGCCGCCGTCCTCCCTTTGCCGTAAAAAACATAATGTCCTCCAGCGTCGGTCTTTCTACGACCGCCTCGTTTCCGAACAGCCTTACCGCCTCGTCCCGCCGCTCGGTCAAGCCCTCGAAGCCGACCGCGGTCTCGCGAATGCCGACGAACAACCCGCGCACGTCCCGGTCGAGCAGCTCGGGGGAGGCCTTCACCAGCGCGTATTTCTCGAACACCCGTTCTCTCGATTCGTTGAACACCACCTTGCCCTGATGCAAAAACACAATGTAGTCCGCCACCCGGTCGAGATCGGTCGTAATGTGCGTGGAAAACAGAATCGACCGGCCTTCGTCCAGCATGAGATCCGCCAAAATATCGAGCAGCTCCCGCCGGAATACCGGATCGAGCCCTGCCGTCGGCTCGTCCATAATGAGCAGCTCGGCCCGGTGGGACAAGGCGAAGCAGAGGGACAGCTTCATCTTCATTCCCTTGGACAGGCTGCGGATTTTGGCTTTCGGATGAAGCTCGAACCGATGCAAGTATTCATTGAAGCGCTTTTCGTCCCAATGCCTGTAAAAAGGAGCGATCACCCGCTTCATCGCGGCAATCGTCAAATGCTCGTAGTAGTTGCACTCCTCCGAGACGAAGCCGATGCGCTGCCGAATGGCGTCTTCGCTGCGGGGCATCGGCTGCCCGAAGATGCGGATCTCCCCCGCGCCCGGTACCGTCATTCCCATCAACATCCGGATCAGCGTGCTTTTGCCCGCCCCGTTCGGTCCGATCAACCCGGTAATGAAGCCCTGCTTGATGTCCAGCGACACATCTTTCATGGCGAACCGGGAATATTGCTTGGCCAATCCGCGCACTTCAATGACATTCATGTCGTCTCAATCCTCCTCCTGCCCGTAAAGAATCGCCAATTGCGCCTGCAGCTCCTCCAGTCCGATCTGCAGCGCCCGGGCCTCCTTGATGATTTCAGCCATTTTTTCTTCCAGCTGCCTCAAACGCGCTTCCCGGATGAAAGCCGGGTTGGCGCCGGAGACAAAGGACCCCTTGCCGACGACCGAATCGATCAGCCGCTCCTTCTCCAGCTCTTCGTATGCCCGCTTCGTGGTGATGACGCTGATCTGCAGATCCTTCGCGAGCTGGCGGATCGAAGGAAGGGGCTGACCCGGCGACAGCTCGCCGTTTACGATCGCGTCCCGCACCTGGCGGACGATTTGCAGATACAACGGCTCGTCGGATGCGTTGGATAGGATGATTTTCATAAATCACCTTTGTGATTAGTGTGTATATTATATATATACACTATAGACAAAGAAATGTCAAAACCGCTCGCATAGGGTCCGCGTAAAATCATCAGGGGTGCAGGAGTTGAAAAAGATAGCTTTATTTTCCAGCTCTCATGCGTTAAAATTAAAGAAATCGACTTGGATTAGTATGTTATAGGGAGAGAGGTTAGGATGAGCGAGATCTTGAAGGAAGTGCTGAACGCCAACGAGCAGTATGCTAGCGATTTCGGAGACAAGGGCCGATTGCCTTTGCCGCCTGCGCGCCGCTTTGCGATTCTCACTTGCATGGATGCACGTTTGGACCCTGCGAAATTTGCCGGTCTGGCCGAAGGCGACGCACACGTCATCCGCAACGCGGGCGGAAGGGCCAGCGACGACGCGATTCGCTCTCTGGTGATTTCCTACAAGCTGCTCGGCACGAAGGAATGGTTCGTCATTCATCATACGGATTGCGGCATGGAGCTTTTCACCAATGAGATTATAGCCGATTTGCTGGAAAAGAGTCTCGACACCGCCGTGTACGACGGCGAATGGAAAGATGTCGGGACAACGCCGGGATCGAGCGAAGGAAGAAAAGTCGATTTTCTGACGATCCGCAATCTCGCGGAAAGCGTTGTGGAAGATGTCCGGAAGATCCGCAGCCACCCGCTGGTGCCGCCGTACATTCCGATTTACGGTTATATTTACGATGTAAAGACGGGACGGCTGGCGGAAGTTCCTCAAGCGACAGAAGCGGGACGGGCAAGCGCATAAGCCGCGCCAAACTTCCATCAGACGATCGTCCCTTTTCCCTTAACGGCTGCAAAGCCGTTTTTTTGTTTCCGATTTTCCAGCAAAAGCGCAGGAATGTTCCGCAATGCGCGAGACGGTATGCCCGGCCTTTATTTCGAACCCTTTTGGGAAAAGGTATAATGGATGGCAGATGAAAACTTGCAAGCGACGGCCGCGGCTTCGCGATGTTCCGCAGCGATTCGCGCGACGGCAGAAGGAGATGCGATGACTGACAATCAAGGCGCTCGCCATGCAGGATGGAAGTTCGACAACAGCTATGCCCGCTTGCCGGCCTTTTTTTATTCCCGGCTCGACCCTACCCCGGTGCGCTCGCCTCAGCTTGCCGTGCTGAATGTCCCGCTTGCCGCCTCCCTGGGACTGGACGCGCAGGCGCTGCGAAGCGAAGAAGGCGCGGCGGTGCTTGCCGGCAACCGTTTGCCCGAAGGAGCGGAGCCGCTGGCGCAGGCTTATGCCGGGCATCAATTCGGGCATTTTACGATGCTCGGCGACGGCCGGGCGCTGCTTCTGGGCGAACAGATTACGCCGTCCGGGGAGCGGTTTGACATTCAGCTCAAGGGCGCGGGCGTTACCCCGTATTCGCGCCAGGGCGACGGCCGCGCCGCGCTCGGTCCGATGCTGCGCGAATACATCATCAGCGAGGCGATGCATGCGCTCGGCATTCCGACCACCCGCAGCCTCGCTGTCGTCGCGACCGGCGAGCCGGTCTACCGCGAGACGGCGCTTCCGGGCGCGGTGCTGGCGCGCGTAGCCTCCAGCCATGTGCGCGTCGGCACGTTTCAGTATGCAGCGGCTTGGGGCGCGCCCGAAGCGTTGAAGCAGCTGGCCGACTACACCCTGCGCCGGCATTATCCGGAAGCGGACGAAGACGGCAACCGCTATCTCGCCCTTCTGCGGGGAGCGATCCGGCGGCAGGCCGAGCTGGTGGCCAAATGGCAGCTTGTCGGCTTCGTTCACGGGGTGATGAATACCGACAACATGGCGCTCAGCGGCGAAACGATCGACTACGGGCCGTGCGCCTTCATCGATGCCTACGACCCGGAGACGGTATTCAGCTCCATCGATGTGCACGGCCGTTATGCGTACGGCCGCCAGCCTTATATCGCCGCCTGGAATTTGGCCCGGTTCGCCGAAACGCTGCTGCCGCTGCTCGATGACGACCGGAATCGGGCGGTCGAGCTTGCCGAAGAGGAACTTGCCGCGTTCGGCGAATGGTTCCGCCGCCATTGGCTGGCGGGAATGCGGGCAAAGCTCGGTCTCTCCAACGAAGAGCCGGAAGACGAGCATCTGGCGGAAGAGCTGCTCGGCCTGATGAAGGAACATAAAGCCGACTATACGAATACGTTCCGCGCCCTGACGCGCGGGAAGCCGGAGGAGACGGCGCTGCACGGCACGGAGGCGTTCGCCCGGTGGCTGGAGCGCTGGCGGGCGAGGGCGAGACGGCAGCCGGAAGCGGAGACGGTCTCCCGGCAGCGGATGCTCGGCCACAACCCGGCGGTCATTCCGCGCAACCATAGGGTCGAGGAGGCGCTGGACGCTGCCGTAAACCGAGGAGACTACCGGGTCATGGAGCGGCTGCTCGCCGCGCTTTCGCGTCCTTACGCGCACACCCCGGAGCAGGAGGAATACGCGGCGCCGCCCGAGCCGTCCGAACGGCCGTACCGGACGTTCTGCGGAACGTGACAAGGCCGGCCCTGAACGCTTGGGGCCGAACCCGTTGGCGAAGCCCTTCGCCGGCTTTAGAATGACCGGCCGGCTGCGCCGAATCGGCATAGCCGCGAGCGCCGTTCTGCTGGTAGAATGAAGATCACGAGCGACAGATCGGGGGCTTTGCCATGGATTACATCGTTTTGGATATCGAGTTCAACGGCCGCAAATTCGCCAGCGACCTGCCGATGGAGGTCATCGAAATCGGAGCCGTGCGCCTGGATCGGGAGTTGCGGTTCAAGGACGAGTTTTCGTCGCTGATCAAGCCGGTGTACTTTTCCAAGCTGAACGCCTTTATCAAGAAGAAAACCGGCATCCGGCAGGAGGAAATCGACCGGGCGGACGGCTTTCCCCAAGTCATAACCGACTTCATCGCCTGGCTGGACCGCAGCGAAGAGCGCCTGTTCGTCACCTGGGGCGGCGAGGATTTCAAGCGCATCGTGTACGACACGCGCATGCACAAGCTGGACGACGCCTACTGGCTGGCCCAGGATTATTTCGATTTGCTTAAAGGCTATTTGCGCTACAAAAAGGTAACCAACGACGTCAGCGTCGAAGCGGCTCTCGCCGATTTGAACATTGCCGCGGAGGGCTCGGCTCACCGGGCGCTGGACGACGCGCGCATGACGGCCGAGGTATTCCGGAAAATATACGGCGAGCTGGACTTCACGCTCAAGCAACGGTACAAGGACCGGTTTACGAATGCCAAAGAACGCAGACTCGTCAAAAATGCGATCCGCTCCATGCTGGCGAAAAAAACCGTTCCCGAATGGGAGGATATCGTCGAGCATTACCTGGAAGGCCGGATTCCGCTGGACGATCCGAAAAAGAGGGACGAGCTTCGCCGGTATTTCGGCGAGGAACTGGGAAAGAAGCGGACAACGTAAAGGATTTGACGACGACACGGGCGATTTGAATAAAAAAGCCGCAGCATGCCGTAATCGGCCGGCAAGCCGCGGCTTTTTTATATCCGCCAATCTATGGACGCTCCAGCAGCCGGACGATCACCGCGAGCGCTTCCGCCCGCGTCGCGACCGCATCCGGGTCGAAGCGATTGCCGTCCTTCCCTTGAATCAGTCCGGCTTCCACCGCCGCCGCGATTTCCGGCTTCGCCCAGGCCGGAATCTTGGCGGCGTCCGCGAACGGCAGCACCGGATGTTCCTTGGGCGCCAGCTTCGCCGCGCGCGCGGCGACCACCGCGATTTCCGCACGGGAAATGGGGTTGCCGGCTCCGAAGGCTCCATCCGCGTAGCCTTTCATCAGGCCTGCGCTCGCGGCTTTGGCCGCATGCGAACGGGCCCAGGCCGGCATTTGATTCAGGTCGCGAATCGAAGCCGCCGCTTCGGAATCCACGGCTTCCAACTGCAGCGCCCGGCTCAGAAACGCCGCAAATTCCGCTCGCGTCACGATGGCGTCCGGACGGAAGCTGCCGTCTTCGAATCCCTGGGCAATCCCCAGAGCGGCTGCCTTCTCGATCGTCTCGCGCGCCCAATGATGTTGAATGTCGCGGAAGCTCTTCGCCGGCGCGCTCGCGCCGCCGTCTACGCCGCCCGCACCGGTCGAACCGTCATCCTCCCGGTCCGTCGGCGGCGTTCCCGAGCCCGGGGCCGGAACGACAGGGACGGGGCTGCCGACAGGCGGAGTCGGCGTAACGGGCGGGTCCGGCGGAACTGGCGCAGCAGGCGGATCCTCCTCTTCTCCGTTCTCCGGCGCCGCCGAAGCTTTAAACGCCGCAACCGCCTGCTCCAAGGCTGCCGAAGCTGCGTCAATTTGCGGCCGGGTTGCGCCCAGGTTATTCGCCACCGCCTTCGCGCTGTCGATCGCCGCCCGGAAGGACGCGACGGCGTCGGCCGGATATTGACCCGGCCCGGCCCCTGCCGAGGCTCCGTCCAGCAGCGCTTGCGCCTCATTCGCCTGCGCGGCCAACTCATCGAGCAAATCCACGTTCAAGGTCAAATAGACGGAATTCGTGACAGAAGGTTCTATCGTGTTGAATTTGACATATACGATACCGCTAATGTTGAGCGTACTGCTGCGGTTTACGTCGATTTGGCTCACCAACGTATCGCTTTCCGGATTGGCGCTGATGGGAATAACGGCATTTTCGCTGCTGAGAAACGCAAATTCCCCCGTCGTCGCCGGACGTTTATATTTTATGCTCGCGGTATCCAGATTCGAAGCCCGGTTCCAGGTCACGCGGGCGTACAAATAGGTGTCGGATTGCAGCAGCTCCGCGGTATCCGAAACATAATACGCCAGCTTGGAAACGGAGGGAGCGGGAACGACGCTGTCCAATAGCGCCACATGAATCGTTTTGGACGTCGTTTTTTTGTTTTTGGCCTTTTGGAGAGCCGAGGATAAGTCCGCAACCGCTTTGTCCACTTGCGGAATCGTAGCGCCCGGATTCGAATAGACAGACTCGGCTGACGTGATGGCGTTTCTTAAGGCCGTATCCGAACCGACGGGATGTTCGCCGGCCGACGGAATTCGTGTGTCGCCGCTTGCGCTCCCGAAGATGACCATCTGATTCAGATACTCGGTGGACTCGCCGATGATTTGTTGGAGCGGCGTTCTGTCGATCTTGACGCGCAGCAGCTCGTAATTTTCCAGAGCGAGAACCAGCGAATCGTACGCTTTCGAAATCGCTTCCGCCGCGGCGTCCGGATCGTCCGCCGTCTCCCGGGCGGCTGCAATCGCCGAATATAGCGATGTCTTGGAGCCGGGATAATAGAGACCGTCGCTCAAGCCTTCCTCCGTGGTGTCATAAACCTGTTGGGCGACGGACAGCTTTTCGTTCAGCTGATCTTTGGTAATGTTCGCCGAACCTTTCTCTCCGCCGCTGCCGGCCGGGACGATCGGAATGCCGGTGGTATCCAGCAGCAGTTGGGCATTGTACCAATGGTCATACGCAAACGGCTGCCCCCCCAAATACAAATCCTTGATCACAATGTGCATCAGAAGCTCTTGCTTTTTCGTAATGTCTTCGACGGGAAGGCTGATCGTGCCGTAATAGCCCTTTACTTCCGTCGGCACGCCGGGAACCGGCCCTCTGTCCGTAACCGTGTGGTCCTCGGCGGAAATCAGCGTGGCCGGCGTGTAGTCATCGGCGTCGGCGCTTTTCTGCCTGCCGGGTTTCAGAGAGCCCCAGAATGCGAACCAGTCGTAATTATTCCATTTGCTGACGAACTCGTACTTGCCGTTCTTGACAATCAGCTTTCCGGGTCCCGGCTCCAGATACGCGGAAGCGTACGAATCTTCTTCCGAACCGTCCTTCAAAATCCGAAAATGGATCGGGTACTCGCCATCCGGCACGGTAATCGCGGCGGCCGCCCCGGCTTGGCCTGCGCCGCCCGGGACTAAGGACAGCACGATGGCGAAAGCCGTCAGCAAAGCGAGGATTTTGCCCAGTTGCTTGTTCAACGTCTATACGCTCCTTATCGACAGGATGGATTATGTAAATCCGCTTAAAAGAAAGCGGTCCAAGTCTCCCTCAGACCGCTTCCCCTTTACGCATTAAAGCCAGTGGATATCGAGGCTATACAAGGCGTTGTGGCTTCCCCCCGGGTAGCTGACGGAAACATAGAGCTGAACGGGGATGTCCTGGTCCGGATTCGAATTCGTGAACGTGAAAACGGTGTTCCCGCCGGAAACGGTCTTGGAAGCCTGCACATAGTTGCCCGTGCCGTCATCCGCGTACAAGTACGGATAATAATCCCCGGAAAGCGTAATCGTCACGGTCGTGCCGTTCACCTCGGCGGGACCGGCAATGAAGGAACTCGCATGCGCGGACGGCTCGCCTTCGTAATAGAATTCATACTCTTGGCTCGCCGCGAAGGCGGGCACAGCCAGAACAAGCGCAAGCGCCAACATCAGCATCAAAGAAACGGACGTTCTCATCGTTTTTACCATCGTCAATCCGCACGCTCCTTCAAAATGTAGAGTTGTTGACTGGCAATACCGAAAATTCCGACGATAAGTACGAAACGATGCCGCGCGACGGCTCCGGGACGTTAACCTTGTTTGACCTCATCCCCTCCTTCCATGACGCAAAAGTCATAATCATTCAAAAGATAATGATAATCATTATCATTAGCAATGACAGCTTGATTTTAGCTTTGCTTGGCACATTTTGTCAACCTTATTTTTTAAGGTTTATCCTTTCGCTTTTCGGAGCGGTCCGTATGTTACACTGAGAAAAGAACGCGGAAGATACAAGGAGATGGACGATGATCAAACTGGTTTCCTGGAATGTCAACGGACTGAGAGCCTGCGTCAACAAAGGCTTTTGCGATTATTTCCGGCAAGCGGATGCGGATATATTCTGCGTTCAGGAAACGAAGCTGCAGGAAAGCCAGATCCGCCTCGAACTTGGAGAGGCGTATTTGCAGTTTTGGAACTATGCGGAGAAGAAAGGATACTCCGGAACCGCCGTCTTTACCAAACTGGCGCCGCTGTCGGTAAGGTACGGCCTTGAGGAGGAGCAAGAGCCCGAAGGCCGCGTTATCACGCTGGAGTTTGAGCCTTTTTACCTTGTCAATGTGTATACGCCCAACGCAAGGCGGGATTTGTCCAGACTGGCGCTGAGGCTGGAATGGGAGGACCGGTTTCTCGATTACTTGCGGGAATTGGACAGCCGGAAGCCCGTCGTGATCTGCGGCGACTTGAATGTGGCCCATCAGGAGATCGACCTGAAAAACGTGAAAGCCAACCGCGGCAATTCCGGCTTTACGCAGGAAGAACGGGACAAGCTGACCCGGCTGCTGGACGCCGGATTCGTGGATACCTTCCGGCATTTTTACCCCGACCGGACGGACGCCTACACCTGGTGGTCCCAGATGCCCGGCGTGAGGCAGCGGAACATCGGCTGGCGCATCGACTACTTTCTGGTCTCTTCCCGGCTCACGCCCTTTCTGATCGACGCGGACATCGACGCCCATGTGCTCGGAAGCGACCACTGCCCGATCCGTCTGGAGTTAGCGGATTTGTCCGGCGGCCGGCCGGAAGCCGAATAACAAGAAGCCGGGCGGTTATGCCCGGCTCTCAACTTGTTTGTTGCATTCGGTTGGACGTTGTCCTGACTTCACGTACCCGGCGCACCTTATACAACGCCCTGCGCGATCATGGCTTCCGCCACTTTCACGAAGCCGGCGATGTTGGCGCCGACGACCAGATTGCCGGAATAGCCGTAACGATCGGCTGCTTGAACGCAGTTGTTGTAAATGTTCCGCATAATGTCGTGCAGCTTCGCATCGACTTCTTCGAACGTCCAGGACAGCCGCATGCTGTTCTGGGCCATCTCCAGCGCGGAAACGGCGACGCCGCCGGCGTTTGCCGCTTTGGCCGGCGCGAACAGGACACCGGCTTTAAGGAACACGTCGATCGCTTCCAGCGTGGAGGGCATATTCGCCCCTTCCCCGATCGCTTTCACGCCGCCGGCCACGAGCTTCCTGGCGGATGGCTCGTCGATTTCGTTTTGCGTCGCGCACGGCAGCGCGATGTCGCACGGAATGGACCAGATGCCTTCGCAGCCTTCGGTGTACACCGCGTGCGGATGCTCCAGCACATATTCCTTGATCCGTTTGCGCTCCACTTCCTTAAGACGCTTGACCGTCTCGAGGTTCAGGCCGTCCGGGTCGTAAATATAGCCGTCGGAGTCGCTGCAGGCCACGACTTTGGCGCCAAGCTGCTGCGCCTTTTCGATGGCGTAGATGGACACGTTGCCCGAGCCGGAGACGACAACCGTGCTGTCTTTGAAGCTAAGACCGCGGGATGCCAACATTTCGTGAACGAAGTAGACGCATCCGTAGCCGGTCGCTTCCTTGCGGGCCAGACTGCCGCCGTACCCGATGCCTTTGCCCGTCAGCACGCCCGCTTCGTTGCCTCCGCGAATCCGTTTGTACTGGCCGAACATATAGCCGATCTCCCTGGCGCCGACGCCGATGTCGCCGGCCGGCACGTCGATGTCCGGACCGATATACTTGTACAGCTCCGTCATGAAGCTTTGGGTGAACCGCATGATTTCATTGTCGGATTTGCCCTTCGGATCGAAGTCCGAACCGCCTTTGCCGCCGCCGATCGGCTGGCCGGTCAGGCTGTTTTTGAAAATTTGCTCGAAGCCGAGAAATTTGATAATGCTGGCGTTGACGGAAGGATGGAACCGGATTCCGCCCTTGTACGGTCCGAGCGCGCTGTTAAACTGCACGCGGAAGCCGCGGTTCACCCGAACCTTGCCGTTATCGTCCACCCAAGGGACGCGGAAGGTGACGACGCGCTCCGGCTCCGAAATCCGCTCCAGGATGTTGTGCTCAATGTATTCCGGATGCTGGGCGAACACCGGGATAAGCGAATCGAAAATTTCCTTGACCGCCTGATGAAATTCGGCCTCATGGGGATTGCGTTTCACGACGGTCTCGTATACCGAATGAACGTATTGCGTCGCCTGGTCTTGCCCGGTAGAAATCGTAATCACTTGGATATCGTCTCCTTTATTTTTTTGACCGCGCCCTAATGGTGGACTCCCCAAAATCCAGCGCTTCCTCAAGCGGCTTCAAGCCTGGCGGTTACAGCAGCTCCCGCCGCAGTTGTTCCGGGGATTTGGGCGACAAATAGCCGATCGGCAGATCGAAAATCGTCTTGGCGCCGACCGCTCCTTCCCGCCGCATCCGATAGCCGGCCCTTGCGCATGCCACGAGAACGCTGGCCGTAAACTCCGGATTGCTTTCCAGCTTCAAGCTGAACTCGATCAACTGCTTCGTGCCTTCGCCCGTAATTCCGCTGCGAATGACAAAACCGCCATGCGGCATCCCGCGGTGATGCGTTTGCAGTTCTTCTTCCGTTATGAACGTGACGGTCGTATCGTAGTCCGCGAAATAATTCGGCATCGTCACGATCGCTTCGCGGATTTTCTCCTTGTCCGCGCCTTCCTCCGCAACGACAAAGCACTGTCTCACATGCTTCTCGCGCGTGGACAAATCCGGCGTCTCGCCCGCGCGGATGCGGTCGATCGCCTCCTGAACCGGCACGGTGTACTGAACGCCCGCCTTGACGCCCGGTACGCGCCGGATGGCGTCGGAATGGCCTTGGCTTACGCCTTTGCCCCAGAACGTGTAGTCTTTGCCCTGCGGCAAAATCGCTTCCGCAAGCAGCCGGTTCAGCGAGAACAGCCCGGGGTCCCAACCGGTCGAAATGATGCTGAGCGTCCCCCCCTGCTTGGCCGCCGCATCGACCGCCTCGAAGAACTCGGGAATTCGGGCGTGCGTATCGAAGCTGTCGACCGTATTGAACAGGCGCGCCATGACAGGCGTCTGCTCCGGCAGATCGGTCGCCGAACCGCCGCAGAGGATCATCACGTCGATTTTGCCCCGATACTGCTCCGCCGCCGAAATAGGCTCAAAACGGACTTCCGTTTCCGCCTGCAGCCGGGCGGGATCTCTTCTTGTGAACACGGCCACAAGCTCCATATCCGGATTTTGGCGGATGGCTTTCTCCACGCCTTTCCCGAGGTTTCCGTATCCGACGATCCCGATTTTGATTCTGTCTCCCACTGCATGTCCTCCTAACGTTGACTGCATTACCTAATTTTTCAGTATAATGATATTTAACAAATGATGAAACATTTTTCTGTGAAGTATTAACAAAAATCTTGTGAAAAGTTTAGGATTCCCCTTATTTTGCGCCCTCCGTACCGCGATTGTCTTCCCTGCCGCCCCGCGAAAAAAAAGCCGTCCCCAAGGCTATAGTGCCTCGGGAACGGCCATTTCGTATTTAGCCTAAGACGACGCGGTCGTCCGCCAGCTTATGTCCGCTGATCCGCTCAAATTCGGCCAGCAGCTGCGGGACGGTCAAATCCCGCTTGCGGTTTTCGGGAATGTCGAGAATGATGCGGCCCTTGTCCATCATAATGAGCCGGTTGCCGAGACGGATGGCCTGCTCCATGTTGTGGGTGACCATCAGCGTCGTCAGCTTCATCTCGCGGACAATGCTCTCGGTAAGCCGCGTGATCAGCTCGGCGCGGGCCGGGTCGAGCGCTGCGGTGTGCTCGTCCAGCAGCAGGATGTCGGGCTTCGTGAACGTGGCCATCAGCAGGCTGAGCGCCTGCCGCTCGCCGCCGGACAGCAGGCCGACCTTCGCCTTCAGGCGGTTCTCCAGGCCGAGACCGAGCCGCTGCAGCTGCTCGCGGAACAGCTTGCGCCTGGCGGCGGAGACGCCCCAGCTCAAGCCGCGCGGCTTGCCGCGCCGGTAAGCCATCGCCAGGTTTTCTTCGATGGTCATCGTCGGCGCGGTGCCGGCCATCGGGTCCTGAAAGACGCGGCCGATCCAGCGGCTTCTTTGGAACTCCGGCAGATGGGAGATGGACGTGCCGCCGATCTTCACATCGCCAAGATCGGGCTTCAGGACGCCGGAGATGATGTTCATCAGCGTGGACTTGCCCGCGCCGTTGCTGCCGATCACGGTGACGAAATCGCCCGGATTCAGCTTCAGCTGAATGTCGATCAAGGCGATCTTCTCGTCCGGGGTGCCCGGGTTAAACAGCTTGGAGACATGGTTCAGCTCCAGCATCAGATCCCCCCCTTTCCGCGCGCCGAAACCGCAAGCTCTGCCGTCCGCTTGCGGGCATTGCTCTTCTGCTTGTAATGGCGCCGAATCGTGGGAATGACCAGGGCGACGATGACGATCAGCGCCGTGATCAGCTTCAGGTCGGTCGATTCCAGCTTCAGCCATTCCGCCCGATAAGCCAGCGCCAGCACGATCCGGTAGACGATGGAGCCGATCACGACGGCAAACGTCGTCCAAAATACGCCCCGCGTCCCGAGAATCGCTTCCCCGATGATGACCGAGGCGAGCCCGATCACGATCATCCCCACGCCCATCGTCACGTCCGCGAATCCCGAGTCCTGCGCGATCAGCGCGCCGGAAATCGCAACCAAGCCGTTCGACAGGCTGATGCCGAGAATGGTCGCGTTATCGGTGTTGCCTCCGAAGCTGCGAATCATCCGATTATTGTCGCCGGTCGCCCGCAGAGCCAGCCCCTTGTCCGTATGAAGAAAGGCGTCGAGCAGCAATTTGATCGCGAAGACGACGATCGCCAGGACGAGAATGTACTTCCAGGTCACCGAATCGATCGGCGAGAACAACGTGTCGGCATTGATCAGGGAGACATTCGGCTTGCCCATGATCCGGATGTTGATCGAATAGAGCGCGATCATCATCAGAATGCCCGATAGCAGACCGTTGATCTTGCCCTTTGTATGCAAAAGTCCGGTGCAGGTTCCCGCAGCGAGCCCTCCGGCAAAGGCCGTCAGCGTCGCGATCCAGGCCTCGTAGCCGTGCGAGATCATGACGGCGGCGATGGCGCCGCCCGTAGCGAAGCTGCCGTCGACGGTCAGATCCGGAAAATCCAGAATCCGGAACGTGATATAGACCCCCAGCGCGAGCAGCGCGTACATGAGGCCGAGCTCGACGGCGCCGGTAAGCGATTGAAACATGAATGGATACCTCCTGTGGACGAGAAAAACGGGGCGAACGCACTATCTCCGTTCCCCCCATCTGATCCTGCGCAATTACTGAATGATATTGTTTTCCGGATCCTGTACCTTCTTCTTCATATCGTCGGTCACCGTAATGCCTTGCGCCTCGGCTGCCTTCAGGTTCAGCATCAGATCGAGCTTCTCCGGCTTGCTGACCTTCAGGTCGCCGACTTTCTTGCCGTTCTTCAGCACTTCGACGGCCATCTGGCCGGCTTGATAGCCGTGATCGTAGTATTTGAAGCCGACGGTCGCGAACGCGCCTTTCTCCAGCGTATCGCGGTCGCTCGAGAAGAACGGAATTTTGTTTTCATTCGCGACTTGAATGATCGTATCCACGGCGCTGACGACCGTATTGTCGAGGGTGATGAAAAGGGCGTCCACGCGGCCGACGAGCGACTCCGCCGCCTGCTTGACTTCGGAGGTGTTCGTAACCGGCGCTTTGACGAGCTTGATGCCGTGCTTCTCCAGCGCTTGCTGCGCGTTGTTCGTCATGACGACCGCGTTCGGTTCGCTCTCATTCAGGATGACGCCGACCGTCTTGATGTCCGGCAAGTCCGAAGCAATGAAGTCCATCAACTGCTGAATGGCCGCCGGGTTCGTGTCGGAGGCGCCGGAAACATTGCCGCCCGGTTTGTCCAGATTGTCGACGAGCTTCGCGTCGATCGGGTCCGTGACCGCCGCAAACAGCACCGGGGAGTCCTTCACGTTCTGAACGACCGCTTGCGCCGAAGGCGTCGCGATCGCAAGCACCAAATCGTACTTCTGCGAAGCGAGCTTCTGCGCGATCGCCAAGTTGTTGCTCGGATCGTTCTGCGCGTTGTTGTAATCGACCTTGAGATTTTGGCCTTCCACGATGCCCGCGTCCTTAAGCGCGGCCAGGAAGCCTTCGCGGGTCGCGTCCAGGGACGGATGTTCGACGATCTGGGAAATGGCGATCGAATATGTCTTGGCATCCGCGCTTGCGCTGGCGCTCGGGCTTTCGCTTGCCGACGGGCTGGCTCCCCCGGAATTGTCCGGTTTGGCGCCGCACCCGGCCGCCGCCAAGATGGAAAGCGCTACCATCAGCGGTGCCCACAATTTCTTTTTCATACACTCTTCCCCTTTCGGAAATGAAAAACACCTGTATGATGTTCAGTTTAAAGTCGCGAAGACCGTTTAGTCAATTCATTCGTTTAAATTGTGGCGCGTTAAAGCGTCTATCTGTCGATATTTCACAATGAAAACCCTTTATTGTTATGTTTTTTATGGAAATTAACCTTAATCCTCAACGGCTTGGAACGCTTGTCCGATCCGTGGCGATCGCTTTCGTAAACAAAAAAAGGAGCGTCCGGCAGTCGACCGACTCCCGTACGCCCCTTGCGCGGACTTATCGTTTTCCTTGATCCAGACCTGTGTAAATCAGGATCGCGTCTCTGAAAAACGCCGCCGTGCCCGGCTGCTTTTCGTCGTAATACGCCCTAAAGCGCTCGTCTTCGACATACATTCGGGCCAGTCCGGCATGCGCTTCCTTGGTGTACTCGCTCCAGTAAAAGGTCAGCCACCGCTTATGCAAATCGGCCGCCTTTTGCGCCAGCTCGCCGGAAGGATCGCCCGTTTGAAACGCTTCGGCCAGCGTCGCTTTCACCTCGTTGGCCAGGCGCGTCGCTTCCTCGTGCTCCGCTTGCGTCATGTTCATCAGCCTTTGATTGGACCGGTTAACGGCTTCGTCGCCGTATTTCGCGCGAATTTCCGCCCCGTACTTTCTCTCGTTCTCTTCGATCATCTGCCGTTTGAAGCCTTCGAACTTCTCTTGATCGGTCATCGTCATCCTCCCTTCGTGCAGGGCGATCGTTTTTTCCACATTGGCGATCAGCTTATCCAGCTGCTTCCGTTTGCCGAGGAGTTGCTCGCGGTGTTCTTTCAGGGCCTTGATCCGGTCAAAGGAGGGATCGTTCAGGATGTCCTTGATTCGGTCCAGGCCGACGCCCAATTCCCGGTAAAACAAGATTTGCTGCAGCCTGTCGACCTCAGCCTGACCGTAGATCCGGTACCCCGACGAATTGATCCTGGCCGGCTTCAGGATACCGATCGTATCGTAGTATCGGATCGTCCGGGCGCTGATTCCCGCCAATTGCCCAAGCCTCTGAACGGTGTATTCCATGCGCTCACCTCCCGACAACATCACCGTACACCTTGACGCAGCGTAAAGGTCAACCTTTTTTATACGTCAAATACGGGTCGCCTTCGCCCCGGCCGTCGGGCCGGACAAGTACCATCTCCTTCACCTTAAGTCTGCTCTGGCGGAGCAGGCCGTACACCTTTACGTTTCCGCCTTTGTTCTCACGCTGTAATGCCTCATGGCCCGCGGAACGCCTTTGATTTCGAGATATCCGCTGTAAATCAGCTCCCGAAGCCGGTATTCGAAGTAACCGTCCCCGATGTATTGATCGCAATACCCGATCGCTTGGCCGATCACTCTGGCCGCTTTGATGAAATCCCGATTGCCTCTGTCTTTATGAAGCTGCTCGACGATATTCCGCAAATAGCCGTCAAAATAGTCCGCCCCGACCTGAACGATTCTTCCGTCTTGATAGATGCGCAGCACCTCGCGGCGTTCCGCAAGCTCCAGCCATTCGCGCTCCAGGGCGGTTCTCTCCCTGTCCGACAACGATGGAACTTCTTTGCATTCGTGCAAAACGGCCTGCAGCTTGTCGGGCGGGATTTCCCCCGAGTGCAAATAGGCAAACCGCGTCTGGGCGCCGTCAAACAACCGTTCGCAAACGGCCGGCGCATCCAGCGTCGCGATCTCGTTCGGATGTTCCCTCAGCAGATATGCCGCAAGCCGCAATCCCGCCTGTTCGTGCGCATTTCCGCCGGCCCACACGTATATCTTCGCTTGCGGAGGAATTTGCGAGAGGTAGCGCAGGAGCTGCTGATCCGTCTTTTCGCCGTCGTCCTCATCGTCTCCGTCGTTGATATGGTCCCGGAGCCATTCGCGCCTGTGCTGCCGCCCATGATCCTCATGAAGCTGCCATAAGGGTCCGATGGAGTACAGATCGCGGAACGCGACGATTTTGTCGGTGTTCTCCCGGCTCAGCGATTTCAACGCCTGCTTCAGGCTCCCGGCGAAGGACTCGCCGAAGGCGATATGAACGGCCGTGCAGCCGTCGTCGGGCTCCCAACGCTTGCTGCCGCTGCGGGCCGCGATCAGCGCATGGCCATGATCCAACAGCTCATTGTACAGCTCCTCTTGGGAGCGAGCGCCGTCTTTCGCCAAATCGAGCTTCATGACCATATGAAGCAGCAACAACTTGGCCTCCCGCCCGGTCAGCTGCAAAATCGCGTCGCGGACTTCAGTCGCTTTCATCGTAATGGTCCCCTTTAGCGGTTTTGTAAAGATGACTTGCCGTTCTCGTTCGGATCAGCGATGCTCAGATTAAGCTACCACATTCCTTCACAAGTGTCTCCTGTAAGCCCCAAACAGGAAAGGAGCCGCCTTCTGCAGCTCCCTCGTTTCGTTTTTGCCATAATGTCGACCGTAATCGGGACTTTGAAACCGCTGAATCGCGCCTTTGAAAAAAGGCGGGAATGCCTCGGCAGAAGCCAATTCATGATGCAGGGCGATTCATCTGCGCAACGGCGATTCGATTGCCGTCCGGATCGAGCAATACGAATCCGGAACCGCGGAAGCCGTCGAGCTCGTCCGCCACTTGAAAACCGTGCTCCCGAACGTACGCAAGCGCACGATCCGCATTTTCCGTCTCCACATAAAAGAGCGGGGTCGACGTCTCCCGATTCGGGTTCAGCAGCAGCGCCGCTCCCCGCGTCACGGGAACCGAATGGATCGGCCGCTCGGCGCTCTCCTCTTCGTACGGCAATCCGAACAGGTCGGCGTACCAGCGCGCCGCCCGCCGCGTGTCCTTTGCGTCCGCGAAAACGCCGCCGATCCGAGGCAGGACGGGACTCTCCGCGCGAAACTCCCCATCCGCAGCCGGTTGGGCGGTCCAGCAGGCCATAAGCGCATTGCCTTCCGGATCGCGGAAATTGAAGTACGCCAGCGCGCCGTGGCGCTCCGGCTCGAACAACGGCTCCGCCTTTGCCTGCACATAGCGATAGGCGTCGTCAATATCGGCGGCCGGCAGCATGAACCGGGGCATCATCTCTTCGCGCCATGCCGGGTTTTGCCGGTTGGCCGCGTTGGTGTCGAGAATGAGGTGCGTGCCCGGAAGGTCGAACCAATAGACCGGACCGCCGTTGAGGCGCTCCTCAAGCACGGGCAGCCCAAGCAGGCGGCTGTACCACTCCGCGGACCTGCGCAAATCCGTCACATGGACGAACGCGCTGGCGATCCGGTTTTCCAGCGGAACCGGTTGAGCGGGCCGGATTGGGAACCAAATGTCCATGACCGATTCCGGATCATGGTTGCCGCGGTAGCGTTCGTCGTAATATTCGAATTCCGCGCCGTCTCGGAAAACGTAACCGGATTGCGGCAGCCACTCGTCCCAGAAATAGCGGAAAGCCGCCCCGATCTCGTCGATGACGCCTCGACGGGTCACGACGCAGTACAATCCGCCCGGAACCGACTCCACCGTCATCCCCTCGGGCACGCGTTCCGCCCGGGAGACGCCGACGGCCGCCACATAGTCGAACGGATCGTCCGGCTTGCAGTCCGGACTGAGCAGGCACAAGCCGTACATGCTGCCCTCGATGTGTTCGATCTCCCCCACTCTTTCGTTAAAACGGTTCCACAGGCGGAATATCTCGTTCTCCGACGGCGGAACGTCGGCGGATGGATCGAAACGGATTTTCTCCCCGACCGCCAGGAAGGCGTCTTTCCATACGACGCGCGTTTGAAGGATGCCCGCGTAATTGGCCAACTTGAACCGTCTCCTTTTCCGATATTCGATGACCGATTCTGCCCTTGCAAGCTGCCGCCGTTTCAATTTGGAAATGTCCGGATGTTTTATAGGAAAGTATTCCTCATTTCAGATGCAATTCCTGCCTGTCGCAGAGCTTATCCCTGCATTTTACGGGTACCCATAATTCGTTTTTGTTTTCTTCCGGCGGCAAGTAGCATTCGATCGCGGGCAAATAAGCAAGCTCGTAAGCCGAAGCAGGAACCCATTCCGTATACAAGCGCCTCCACATCTCCCCAAGCGCTTCCGGAGGGCCTTCCGCTTCAAAAACGGCCCATGCGGCTTTAGAAAACTCCCTTTTGATCATCTTTTCAGGCGGCGTTTGACGGGAGACCGTGGACATGATGTAGTTGAACTCTTCCTTTTGGCCATGCTCGCCATCCGCACATACCCCCAGGATCCCTCTGATCGGGTGTTCCGCATCGCGCACTTCCCACAGCTCCCCGAAAAGCCCTTCGCGCGCTGCGCCGGCCCATAAACCGGGGACAATCCGGAAAGCATCGTTTGTGCTCACGCGGGTTTGAATGCCTACGATAGAAAAGCCGTCCAGCTCTTCGATTCTGTAATTCATTTCCGACGCTCCCTTGACGGAGAACTGAAAGGAGATTCGCGAATACGCCTTGAGCTTGGTCCCTGGGTGGCGGGCGGCGGTCGGCGCAGCGCCGTGCAACTGTTGAAACGCGCGGGCGAACGCCTCGGGCGAGTCGTAGCCGTACTTGAGCGCAAGATCAATCACTTTGACACCGCTGTTCCGAAGTTCAAAAGCCGCAAGCGTAAGGCGCCGCCGTCTTATGTACTCCGATAAGGAAACATCGGCAATAAACGGGAACATGCGTTGAAAATGATATGCGGAGCAACCCGCGACCTTCGCCGCCTCTGCGTAGTCAATATCTTCCGTAAGATGATCTTCGATATAGCCGATGGCTTTATTCATTCGTTCGACCCAATCCACTCGCCACCCTCTCCTTCCAACCCCAATATACAGCATGAAAAAAAGTAAAGCCTAGCATTTCGCGCACTTTTAAAGTAAGACCGAACATAGCTCAGCCACAATCGCGCTTGCATATCCGTTCTTGCGCATTGCAGGCGGCGTATAAACGGCATTTATTCGTGCGTGTCTTGGCGAACGGTGAGCAATATGGGCCATAACACAGGCCGATCTTCGACCATCCACATCCCGGCTGTTCAACGAAAAGCACAAAGGGCTGCAACAGTCTGCCCAATGGCAACCTGTTGCAGCCCTCCATCCGTCGTCACGGCTTCACGCCTTTTCCTCTTCCCCCGTGGCAATCGGATTTTCGGGATAGCTGATCCAATCGCTCCAGCTTCCCGCATACAGCTTCACGTTTTTAAAGCCGGCTTCCTGCAGCGCCAGCACGTTCGGCGTGGCGGTGACGCCGGAGCCGCAGTAGACGATGAGCTCCTTGTCGCGCGGCAAATCGGCGAAATGGTCCGCGATGGCATTCGCCGGCTTGAACCGGCCTTGCTCGTCCAGAACGCCCTTCCAGAACTTGTTGACGGCGCCTGGAATGTGGCCTGCGACTTTGTCCATAGGCTCCGTTTCGCCGCGATAGCGCGGGGCTTCGCGGGAGTCCACCAGAACGGTGCCGGGCCGGCCGAGCTTGGAGCGGACTTCCGAGACGTCCGCCAGCATCTCGGCCCGCACCCGGGGCACGAAAGCGGAAGGAACGATCGCCTTCCGCTCGGAGCTGACCGGGTAGCCCTCCCGCTTCCAGGCGGAGTAGCCTTCGTCCATGACATAGACGTTGTCGTGGCCCAGATACTTGAGCAACCACCATAGTCTCGAGGCCATCGCTCCGCCCTGGTCGTCATACGCAACGACCCGCGTATCGTTGCCGATGCCGGCCCGGCCGAGCCGTTCGGCCAGCGCCGGGATGTCCGGCAGCGGATGCCGGCCGCCGTGCTCGCCGACCGGAGCCGACAGATCCCGCTCCAGATCCAGGTACACGGCCCCCGGGATATGGTCGGCCTCGTAAGCGGTCCGGCCCCGATCCGGCTGCCCCAGCCAAAAGCGGCAGTCCGCGATCACGAGATCGGATTCGTACAGCCGCGCAAGCACCCACTTCATCGATACGATATTTTGCATCCGCCGACACTCCTTTTCCTTGTTGATTGACTTCATTTGCCATCCAACAATGCCAAATGCAAGCCGAGCGCCCCAAGAAACGGCTCAATCGCCTAGCCCTAACCCTCCGCGGCCGCCGCCCGCTCCGGACGGCCTGCCCGCCTTGACGCGACCGCGACGGCGGCGATGACGAGCATCAGCACGGCAATCCCGGCCAGCAGGATAAACGTCGGCGCGGCATCGAACCGGTCCAGGAAGCCACCGGTAATCCGGGGCAGCACCGCGCTGCCGAGCAGGCCGCAAGCCATCAGGATGCTCGTGACCCGAACCGTTCGGTCCGGCGCGGCGCGCGTTCCGAACACAAGGGCGATGGCGAACATCCCCGACATCGCAAACCCGGCCACGAAGATCAACGCCATCGTCAGTCCGATTCCGCTTGGCAGGCTCATCAGAATGAACGCGGCGGCGGCCACCGCGCAGGAGACGATCAGATACGTCGCCCCGCCGAAGCGGTCCGCAAGCTGTCCGGCCACCAACCGGCCGAGCGTCATCGCTCCCCAGAACACGCTTAAGGCAAGCGTTGCCGAAGCGTCGGTCAAGCCGCCGGTTTGCACGAGCAGCGAGGGCAGGTAGTGAACGAAACTCATCTCGAATCCGACGTACACGAAGAAGAAGCAGGCGCAGGCCGCCAAAGTCAGCCGGGTTCGGGCGCTTAAGGGCAAGAGCGTCGGCGCGCTCCGCTTCGACTCCCGCCCGGCGCGATCGCTCGAATGCAGCACGCCGGGCCATAGAACCGCCCACAGCACAAGCGTCAAGGACGCCAGCACGCCGACGCAGGCAAACGCTAGCCGCCATTGCCCGGCCTGGATCAACGCGGCGCCGGCGAACGGAATCGTTAGCGCCCCAACGCCGAAAAACACCTCCACCCGGCTCATGGCCACATTGGCTTTCTCGCCCGCCGCGCTGATGATCAACGAGCCCACCAGCGTCTCCACCGTGCCGAAGCCGAAGCCGGCCAGCGGGGAAACCGCCAGCATGATCCCCCATGACGGCTGCAAGGCAAAGATCAACTCCGCGGCCGCCATCAGCGCAAAGCTCGCCAGCAGCAGACGCTTCCGGCCCGCGATCCGGACGAGCCAAGGGGCGCAAAGCGTTCCGGCCAGCCCGCCCAGAAACTGGTGCATCACCAACTGACCCCCGTCCCCGTACCCGATTCCGTAGGCGCGCACCATCGGCTCCATAACCGAACCGGCCACGAGCTGGCCGAGCCCGATGGTCAAATACGCAATACATCCCAACCAAACAAGCCGTGTCACCGGTCGAAAGACTCCCTTTCCCAGCTAACCATTTTTTTCAACCATCTAATTAAAGCCAATTCATTATACCATGAAGGAGCGGCTATGGTATGCTGAAACTATTGAAATCAAGAGATCGAAAAAGGAGAGGAGTCCTTTGCGGTGGACGGATTTTCGGATCGGCCCGATGACGGAAGCGGATGCGGAAGAGATATGCTCGTGGCGTTACCCGGCTCCTTACGACCGCTACCGCTGGCCGGCTTGGGAAGAGATGCGCTCGCAGGGGAAGGAGTTCGGGGATCCGGACATCCGGCACAGCCAGTACGCCTCGGTGCGCGACAAGGAGCAGGCGCTGGTCGGGTACGCGCAATTTTTCCCGATGACGGGCGTCGTCCGGCTCGGTCTCGGGCTTCGGCCGGACTGCTGCGGCATCGGCTGGGGCGCGGAGTTGATGCGGGCGCTGGTCGCGGAAGCTTCGGCGCGCTATCCCGGAGCCGAGATCGACCTTGAGGTCGAGTCGTGGAACAAGCGGGCCATCCGCGCCTACGAGAAAGCGGGCTTCGTCATCACCGACTCGTACACGCGGCGGGCAACGCACGGCTGCGTCCACATCTGCTGCATGGTCTATCAACAAAAGGACCGCCCCGACGGGCGATCCTGACGGGTTCGGAAGAAACGGTCAGTCGAACAAATCTCCGAACAAATCCAGAACGCTTTTCTTTTTCTTATGCTTGTAATGGCCGCCGTATCCGTGGTATTTCGGATCGTATCCATGCTGCGGATGCGATTGCGGAGGGTACGGCTGCTGAGGATAGCCCTGCTGCGGGTGCGGCGGCCTGGGGTACGATGGATCATGCCTGTCGTCATAATACCAGTGATTGTACTCGTCCCTGACTTCGCGGACTTCTTGCATCAGCTTGTCCAGCTCCCCGCGGTCCAGCCATACGCCTTTGCAGCTCGGACAAATATCGATCAGAACCCCGTTCTTCTCCACTTCTTTCATGCGCGTATCATGACAAACCGGGCAATTCATCAAGCGCTCGCCTCCTCTGGCTTTATTTCCTATTATGCCTTATGTCTTCATACGTAAACGGCCAAGATCGGTTTCGCCAAGCGGCCTTAAGCATATGCCGAGGATTCCTTTCATACTGTGTAATGGTTAACGACTATCCCCCTAAGGAGGCTGTTGAGGTGTGAAAACGCTCAATGTGATCAGCCTGATTCTGGTGATTCTGGGAGGCTTGAACTGGCTCTCGGTCGGACTGTTCGAGTACGACGTTGTAAGCGAAATTTTCGGGGGCAGCGCCGAAGTCGGATCCAAAATCGTATATATCATCGTGGGCGTAGCCGCTTTGTACGCTTTGTCGCTGTTCGGAAAAGTGACCAAAAACCCGTGAATCCGGACATACCCGTTCTGCATCCGATAGCTTCGTCGCGGCGGTTGGGCAAGGGGCGAATCCTTGCTCGGCCGCCTCTCTTTTGCCGGAACTACTTCGCCAGCAGCCCGTCGTAGGCCGATGCCGCTGCGATATCCAGCCCGGTCAGCCCGCCGGAATGCCAGGTGGTCAGACGAAGCGTCACCTTGCGGTAATCGATGGCGATAAAGGGATGATGGTTTTGCGCCTCCGCGATTTCCGCCACCTTTTGAACGAACGAGATCGCCTCGGGAAACGAAGGAAAAAGATATTTTTTCGCGATCCGTTTGTTTTCTTCCAGCTTCCACCCGTCCAGCCTTCCCAGCGCTTCGGCAATCTCTTCGTCTTTCAGCAGCCTCGCGCTCCCCTTCATCTTCCATCCCCTCCAAAACGAAAATAAGCGCCGGACAAAACGGCATTTTTATGAAAAAACGTCTTCATCTCTAATACTTTGCCCCCGGACTGTCGATAAAAAGAGTAAAGTGTCGCTTCCGAACGAAACAAGAATCCTGTATCCATTTACGACAAGCTGGGGTGTAGCAATGAAAAACTCGACCATTATCGGATTGTTTTTGGGGTTAGTCGCGCTCATATTAGGGATGTTCCTGAAGGGAGCGCCTCTTGTCAGCCTGGTCAACAACCCGGCCGCATATGTCATCATTTTCGTGGGCACCGCAGCTTCCGTTTGCATGGCTTTCCCGATGAGGGATCTGGCGAAGGTTCCGAAGCTGCTCAAAATCGTGTTTATAGAGCCCAAGCTGATCGAGCGTTCCGAAGTGATCCGAATGTTCATGGAGTGGGCGTCGATCACCCGCCGCGAAGGACTGCTTGCCCTCGAAGCCCGCGTCGAGGAGATCGAAGACCAGTTCCTCAAAAACGGGATGCGGATGATCATCGACGGCAACGATCAGGATTTCGTCCGCGACGTGCTGCTCGAAGACATTTCCGCAACGGAGGAGCGCCACCGCGCCGGCGCGCAAATTTTCTCCCAGGCGGGCATGTACGCGCCGACGCTCGGGGTTCTCGGGGCCGTTATCGGCCTGATCGCGGCGCTCGGCAACCTTGCTGAAATGGAGACGCTGGCCCATGCGGTCGCGGCCGCCTTCGTCGCCACGCTGCTCGGGATTTTCTCCGGATACGTGCTCTGGCACCCGATCTCCAATAAGCTGAAACGCTTGTCCAAGCGGGAAATCGAGCTTCGGCTGATGATGGTGGAAGGCCTGCTGTCCATTCAGTCCGGGGTATCCACGACGGCCATTCAGCAGAAGCTGTCCGTATTCCTGACGCCGACGGAACGGGTGAAATTGTTCGAGCAGGAGGAATCGAGCGGTGAGCAAAAAGCAGCGACGGCATGATCAGCATGACGAGCACATCGACGAATCCTGGCTCCTGCCTTACTCCGACCTGATGACGCTGCTGCTCGCGCTGTTCATCGTGCTCTATGCGGCCAGCGCGGTCAATACGTCCAAGCTGGAAGCACTGAGCAAAGCGTTCAACAGCGTTCTTAACGCCGGTCTCGGGATACTGGACAAATCGGCGGCGATCGAAAGCGAACAGGACTTAAGCAACAAAATACGCCAGCGTCATACCGAAGACGGCCAGATGACGCGCAAGCAGCTGCAGCAGCTGGAACAGGAGAACCTCGAAGGGCTGAAAAAAGAGCTCGACCGGTACATCAAGAAAAACGGTCTGGCTTCGCAGTTGCAAACGCAATTGAACCAGTCGGAGCTGCTGATCACCATACGGGACACGGCCCTCTTCGATTCCGGCGAAGCGACGGTCAAGCCCGAAGCCCGGGCGCTCGCCGTCGCGATCGGACAAATGCTGCAGGAGTATCCCGACTACGAAATCGTCGTCTCCGGGCATACCGACAACGTGCCGATTCGGACGGCCAAGTTCGATTCCAACTGGGATCTGAGCTCCAAGCGGGCGATTAACTTCATGATGATTCTGCTGCAAAACCCCGCCTTCGACCCGAAAAAATTCAGCGCGATCGGCTACGGCGAATACCGTCCGGTCGACTCGAACGCAACGAGCGAAGGAAGGGCGAGAAACCGCCGCGTCGAAGTGGCGATTTTGCGGAAATATACCGATCCCGCATCCGATCAGACGACCCTGTCGGCTGTCGCAAACGCGAGTCAAGGCCAACAGGCTTCGCCGCAATCCTCTCCAAAGCCTTAATCCACGCATCGGGCGCCCCTTGAACGCGATCGGCGGCCTGCCCTTCGGCACCGGCCGCGGCCCGATGCCGCCAGCTTCCAAACGGCTGCGCACGTCCCCGGGACGGCGCAGCCGTTTTGCGTGTCCGCGCCGCATAACCCGGACTTTACGGCCGCCAAGCAGAAGCGGACGCGGTCAGCCTTCCGAAGGCTCCGGACGCTTCTCGTCCCAGCGCCGCAGCAGCGCGGCCAGCTCGGCCCACGTTACGCCCCTTCCCGGCGATGGATCCGGCACGGGAAGCAAATCCCGGCTGCGCAGCCAGTTCAGATCCTCTTGCGCCGCGATAGCGGCAACGCGCTGTTCGAGACTCGTCCCCGCTTGTGCCGTTTTATTCCCGTCCGGGGCCTGATCGTCGTGCCGCTCCCGCTCCCCTTGCCGCGATTCGGGCAGGGCTGTTTCCGTTTTCTTTTCCACACGAATGCCTCCTTTGCCGGCCCACTCCAGCAGATTTCTCCAAATGGATACGATGTCCTGGCCGTAACGATCGCCGGCCCCGGGCCATTTGCCGTTCAAATCCTCCCAACAGCGCGCCTGGCCGCGCAAGTGCCGCAGCCGAGACTCCGCAGCGTGCAGCTCCCCGTTCGGCCGATCTTCCTCCTGCGGCGGCGGTCCGTCAGCAAAGCGGCGCAGCCTGCGGATTTGGACCTCGGCATCCCTGGCCAGCCGTTCCTCCGAATAGTCCGCGTCCGCCGACCACATCTTCGTCTCGTACATCGCCTGGCAATACGCCAAGTCCCCCCGCACCCCGTAGCGCTCGCCAAGCTGCAAATACAGCCCGGAGCAGTCGGGCGCTCCCGGATTCCGGCGCCTGGCAAACGCGGTCAGCTCCTCGGCTGTACAATACGACTGCCCCATAATCGGGGTCTTGCCCGACGGCTCCCAACCGGTCCGCACCCGAAACCGGCATCCCAAATACGCCGACGTAGCCAATGCGCATCCCTCCCTTTTTGGCCTGCGACTCAGGTTGTCCATGCCTCTTCTCTATACTGTATTCGGGAAAAAGGCAAATTTGCACTTCCAGTCCCCTTTGTTACAATGAAAAAGAAAAAAACCAACAAGTCACTATCCCCAGAAAAAGAAGGTTATCCCCAAGAAATTGTCGATGTTGTGCATAATTCTGTGGACAATTCGAAAGTTATCCACTAAATTATGCACAGCATGTTAACAACGAATACGTGTTCGTGGGAAAAGAGAGGAGCTTAAACCGTGTCAGAAGACGAATTGTGGATGCAGGAGGCCATCCGGCAGGCCAAAATGGCCGAGCAGTTGGGAGAGGTGCCGATCGGCGCAGTCATCGTGCGCGACGGCGTCATCGTCGGGGCTGGATACAATGTGCGGGAGACGGCCAAAGATCCCACGGGTCACGCCGAAATGGTCGCGATCCGGCGGGCGAGCGAAACGCTTGGAGCCTGGCGGCTTCTTGGCTGTACGCTGTACGTCACGCTGGAGCCTTGTCCGATGTGTGCCGGCGCCATCCTTCAGTCCCGGATCGAAAGGGTCGTGTACGGAACGCACGATCCGAAAGCCGGATGCGTAGGTACCTTGATGGATTTGCTGCAGGACAATCGGTTCAACCATACGACCGAATGGACGTCAGGAGTGCTTCAGGAACAGTGCGCTGGCCTTTTGACCGAGTTCTTCCGCCGGCTGCGCGTCCGAAAATAAAGATTGGGCGCCTTTCTGGCGCTCGAAGGCTTTTTCCATGTACATTTTTTGCAGTTGAACGATCAGCCGATCCGCTTCTTCGCTGACTTTCAGGATCTCGGGATCGGTCAAATTTCCCAGATTGTTCGCCATGTCTTGCAATCTGCGCTGGAGTAGCTGAAGGCGATGAATAATCGGACAATCTTCCATATAGGTCTACTGGCCGCTCCTTTCCGGTAACCACCATCGCCACGCAGCGATGCCCTATTTTGATACACCCTATTATAAGCCAAAAAAATCCGGAAAGATGTAGAATAGTGTCGATTCAAACAGGTAAATTTCCTCCATATTCCGACATTTATTGGGTCTTAGCGTCCGTACCTTAAGTCTTGAGAACGATTTGTCGCACCGATTAGGACAAGGATGTGAGCATATGGCGCCTCATTTGCTGCTTGTGGAAGACGACGAAGCGCTGCACCGGGGAATCGAATTCACCCTTCGCCAGGAAGGATACGCGGTGTCGGGCGTACGGTCGGTCGCCGATGCCAGAACGGCCGTTCTTCGCCAGCCTTTCGACCTGATCATTCTGGACGTGCAGCTTCCCGACGGTAGCGGCTTCGATTTCTGCGCGTGGCTGCGCGGGCGGATGGATACCCCCGTCATCTTCCTGACCGCCAGCGACACGGAAATCGATGTCGTAAGAGGGCTGGATCTGGGCGGAGACGACTACATTACCAAACCGTTCCGGCTGCGCGAGTTTCTCTCGCGGATTCAGGCGGTGTTGCGCCGCCGGGCCGCCAAAACCCAGTCCCCCGGCGACGCCGTCCTGCAATCGGGGGATTTGACGGTGTACCTGGACGAGATGCGGGTGGAAAAGCAAGGGCAGCCCGTTCCGCTCAGCATGACGGAATTCCGTCTGCTCGCGCTGCTGATGAGCCATCCCCGGGCCGTCTTGTCGAAGGAGCAGATTGTGCAGCGGCTGTGGCAGGGCGAAAGCGACTTTCTCGATGACAACACCGTGGCGGTGAACATCAGGCGGCTGCGCGAGAAAATCGAGGATACGCCTCACGATCCCCAGCGGATCGTGACGGTCAGGGGAGCCGGATACCGATGGAACGGGTAAACGCGAGTATGATCCCGCTGTCGCGGCTTTGGCGCAATCCGCCCGTACGCCGTCTCGCCGTCCTTCTCGCCTTGACGCTCGCAGCGGCGGCCGTTCTCGCCGGTCTGTTCGTCCATTTCGCGACCCAGCAGCTGGAGCGCGACTGGCTCGACCGGCAAGCGGCCGTCATCGGTGCGCTTGCTGCCGCGCATCCGGAGCTTACGGACGAGCTGCCGAAGATGTTCGCGCAGGACGCGGCAAGTCCGGAAGCGGCGCTTCTCGGCCGCGAGCTGGCCGCAAAGTACGGCTTGACCGACCTGCGTGAAACCGGCCTGCTTCCGGCGGCGTCCGCTTTCCGGAACCTCGCGCTGCCGGGGCTTGTCCTGGGCGCGGCGCTGCTGATTGCCGCTCTTGGGCTTGCATTGCTGCGCGAATATCGGCTGCAGTTGGGCAGCCTTCGCACACTTGCTCTCTCGCTCGAAGAAGCCGTGAAGAACAACCGGCGGATGGACTTCCGCCTTTACGGCGAAGGAGAGCTCGGACTGCTCGCGCACGGGGTGCAGGAGCTGGCGAACCGGCTGCAGCTGACGATCGGACAATTGAAGAAAGAAAAAGCGTTTCTGAAGGAAACGATCGCCGATATTTCCCACCAGCTGAAGACGCCGCTCGCCTCGCTCAGCATCTACATCGATCTGCTTCAGGAGGAGCGGACCAAGCCGGACGAAGCCGCCGGATTTCTGAAGACGTGCCGGCAAGAGCTCGACCGGATGGAATGGCTGACCTTGACGCTGCTCAAGATCGCCAGGCTGGAAGCGGACGCCCTGGAGCTTCACAAGACGGTGTCGCCTCTGGCCCGAACGGTCGAGGAAGCGGTCGCTCCGCTGC